>Ga0099825_1004369_pt1 | contig 18564 bp, 23 predicted proteins | sample SiratroredBW_FD_76838 | JGI IMG/M metagenome (GOLD analysis project Ga0099825, IMG submission 76838) | Root nodule microbial communities of legume samples collected from California, USA - Siratro red BW | ecosystem: Host-associated > Plants > Roots > Nodule | place: USA: California | collected...
AAGTTCCACTAACTCAATTAATTGTTCACATACAATTAATCAACCAATTTCTACTCCCCGTAGAAATCAGTACCCTGCTAAATTGATCCACTGCTCCCCGCAGCCTCCAATCAATTTCAGCAGGAACACCAGGCTAACACCTATAGCCCAAACCTGTCAATTTCTACTCCCCATAGAAATCAGAACCCTGCAAATTGATCCACTGCTTCCCGCAGCCTCTAATCAATTTCAGCAGAAACCCCAGGCTAACACCTATAGCCCAGACCAGTCAATTTCTACTCCCCGTAGAAATCAAAACCCTGTAAATTGATCTACTGCTCCCTGCAGATTCCAATCAATTTCAACAGAAAACACAGGCTTACTTCTAAAGCCCAAACAATACAAACGTTCAATAGATTTCACAAAATTACAATGAAAACACCTCAAATCTTGATTCAAACAGGATCAAGAAGGGTTTAGGAAAACTCCCTGATTGGCGCAGAAAGAAATGCCTGTACACAGTCTTGATGAAACCCAGTAGCACATTTCAGTCAGAATTGATTCTTCAAGTAAAAACCCTCTTTCGAAACTGATTATTCAGAATCTCTCACAGTATTTCTCACAGAATGTATTTCAAAATGATTGTGATTTTCAGAGATGTATCTCTCTTCTTTCTTTTCTCTGTTCTCTTTCTTTTTTCTTCTTTCTTGTTATCGCACTTGAAAAACCCATTGTTTTATAGAAGAATAGCTCAAACCAGATTTTCAGAAAAACAGTTAATTCAGTTAAGCTCAGGCACGAGTAAATTGATTCGGCTTAACCTGAAATCAGTTTGTAATAGTTCAGTACTTTGTTTTCCAAAAACTGTTAATTCAGTTATGCTCATATACGAATAAATTGATTCGGCTTAACTTAAAATCAGTTCATAATAGTTCAGTACCTTATTTTCCAAAACTGTTTTAACTATATTATTTTCCAAAACTGTTTTTAACTGAAGTTAAAACCTTTTTATGGTTTGATTTAAATCATTTAACCTATGTGCTAATGAATTTCTACTTAGATGTGCATAGGTTCTCTTTCACGGCCAATCATACTCACTCACACTAAGGCACAGCCTAGAACAGATTTCCACTTGCTTGCTTTGGCTTGCTGGTCATGTATTGCATGGCTTCATCAAATCCTTAAGTATTGTGAGAATACTAACACCGGTGAAATTAAGGTTTTTCCGAATTAATTCGCATATGACGCGAACGGTCAATTAAGGAATTAATCGAAAGCCTTATTCAAAACGTCTTTCTTTACGTGAGAAAAAGAAAGCCTAATGCTAAACTCTTAAAGCATTATCATTTCTTTACTAAAAGAGTAAAAAGATTTTTTTTTTATTTTTTTATTTTATTATTATTTTATTTTTTTTAAAAAAAGAGAGAATAGGATTTTTTTTGTATTTTAAGAAAACAAGGCAGGCCAGGGGCACTTTTGGAATTTGGAAGGTTTATAGGTGCAGGTCTTAACTAATGGAGGTGCAGGAAGTAGACTCAACCCAACTAGCTGTAGGGGTATTTTAAGGATTAGGAAAGTTTGAAGGTGCAGGATCGAAAATGTGGGGGTGCAGGAAGCAGACCTAGCCTAACTAGCTGCAAGGGTATTTTAGCGATTTGGGCAACAGGGGGTACAAAAGGTGTAGGCTTGGAATATAGGGGGTGCAGGGAGCACCCCCACTAACCCATTAGGGTTGGTGGCGCACATGCACGCTGTGAGGGGTGAAGGTCATCCTGTTTTAAGGCGAGGGAGGGTACGGCTGGGCATCTCGTGGCGGCGACGCTGGCTGATGATGACAACGAGCATCGTCGCCGGCGGCAGCGGCAGAAAATGGAGGGTGTGGAGGCCATGCTTGGTGATTTTGACGAGGAAGAGAGTGACTTTGAAGGTACATGGGGTATTTAAAGTGTGATGGAGAGCATGGTTTGATGGTGTCGTTGTTTGAAGAGGATGGAGGGTGGATGATAAGCTGCAATACAGAAACTGTAGGAACACCAAAGGGGGTATTTTGGTGGCTAGATAAGGGCGTTACTACGTGGATGGGGGTGCTGTTTTGCCAAGGCTGGAGTTGGAAGGCATGGTGATGAGGTTCGTGAAAGTGTGGTGGGAAAGGGGTGATGAAGGAGATGTGGCAGCATAGGCAAGAAGCTAAGGCAGTTGCATGGTGATTTCCTTGGTGGCTAGGGGGTTTTTTAGAGGTTGAGGATGAAGTGTGGTGGCTCCTGGCAGCATAGGGGAACGTGGTGTTGAATTTGGAGGTGATTAGAAGGCTTTAGAGGTTGGGGATGAAGGTTGGTGGCAGTGCTGGGCTTTTTTTGTTGTTGGTAGTTGTTGTTACGGTGGTTCGGGATGGAAGTAAGGCATGGCAAGGGGTGATAAAGCATGGTGTTGCGCAGTGAAGGTGACGAAGTGGAGATGGCTATGAATGGTGAAGTTCGGGTGGTTATGGAGGTGATACTGGTGGCGTTGAGGTAAGCGGGTTGGAGGCCATGGATGATGATTTTGACGAGGGAGAGAGTGACCTTGAGGCATGCGTATTGCATGGTAATGGCTCCCTAGCTATGGCGTGGTGTTTGTGGGTTGGTGTGGAGCGAGGCAACATTGGTGGGGATGGTGACATGATGAGGCAGTGGGAGGTGGTTGCTGGAAGGCTATGGAGCATGGCGTTGGATTTAGAGGTGCAGGGGAGGATGACGCATGGGAGAGTGATATAGTTTTAAGACTGCTTGGCGCACGGTTTGTAGGAAAGTAGCTTGAGGGAGTTGTAGAAGAGGGTGGCTACGTAGGGGGTATGGTGATGAGGTTAATGGAGGCAAGGTGGTGGTGAAGTAGGTTTCATAGAGGTGCGTTGGAGGTGATGAGGTTGAAGAGGAAGACACAAGGATGCCTAATGTCGAAGCTAGAGGTGAAGAGTGTGTGGGAGGTGATGGCACAGTGGAACTAAACGGGAGTCCCATGCTGCTTTTGCGAGGATAATGGCAGCGTTGGGTTGTTTTCTTTTGGTTGTAGGTGGCATGGTGGAGATGGATAGAGAGAGAGGAAGAAGATGATGGCAGGGACGGTGGTTTGGAGGTTTTAGGGTTTGAAGAAGAGGGTTGAATGGATGAAGAGGGATAGAGAGAGAGAGAGAGAGGATGAGGTGTTAGTTGTGGGGTGGTGAACGTTTATGGCAGTTGGATGATGGAGTGTGGTGAAGATTTGGTGACTATGTTGGCAAGTCGTGGTGCCTGGGAGTATTCGATGGCTATGATGCGAGTTTATTGGAAGATGAAGTAGTTAGGTTTGTGCGTGAAAGAGAAGGTGACTTGGTGGGACAGTAACAGAGGTGTAATGAGCGGATGGCTGTGTAGGGTGGCAATGGCAACCACTGTAGTAGCAGTTTCAAAATGGCTTCTTTGGGTTTGGTGGTTCGGAGGCACGTTCCTAGCAGTGTGGTGACGACTGAAGGTGGTGAAGGTCGTGGGCTTGAGGACCAAATGGAGGTGGCTTCTAACGCGCCGAGAAGGAAGAATGAGGTTGGGGTGGAAGCTACGTGAGTTGCATGGTGGTATGATGATGTTTGTGGGTAAGGCTTAACTTGCGAAGATGAAGGTGCACTGCTAGGGTGGCGAAGTAGGTTCGATGGGTTCGTGAGGCAAGGGAGAGAGAGGTTGGGGAAGATATGAATGAACCAAAGTATAAAATTTTTCGACAATCAAAATGAAGCAGTAAGGGTATTTACACAGCAAAGGTATTTACAGTGCAGATAATAACATTTCACTCAAACAAAACAGTTTCTCATGCAATATCAACTCAAGCATCAAATACCCTGGGCTTATGAAATCATACCTGCTCTTTCTTCTCCACAATGTGTTCTTCCTTTGTTCTGAGTTGGTGCCTCTTTCCACCTTCTGTGTTAGTGAGCCCAACGATTCTCTCTCCTATGCCAAGGTCCTCCCAATTTGTGCGTTCTCCCTCTTTTCTAACTCTCGTGCCCTTTTTTTTCTCTCGAGTCCGGAAAGGCCCTTTCCTTTTAAAACCTCCCCTGCCGTTTTCCATATATCCCCCCAAAACCAAAACCAGTGGATTGCCACGTGTCTCTCTCTTTTTTTTTGTCTTATTAGGGGACATTCCCTGCTTTCTCACCAGCCTCGGGATTGCTCTTGGAGGGGACCAAATTGCTTTTGCAAGTACTGGACGACGGTGTTGCAGTGTGTTGCTTCGTTGGGCGTACGAAGATTCCTATAAGGAGTGAGAGTTGGAAGATCCTGAAAATTTGGGGGGTGTGCCATTGATCCGGGAGTGTGAGAATAGAAAAAAGGGTTGGGCTTTGGTGCTTGGGGTGTGAAAAGAGGAGGGGCCTGACCCAAGAGGTGCAGCCTTCATCGGGCCACAATTTTTTTACCTTGCTACCCTTATTATTATTATTTCTATCATGAAGGGGAAAGATTTTTTATTAATTATTTATTCATTATTTATTATCATTTTTTTAAAATAAATTTTATTCGCCCGGACAAAATTAGGTGTTGACAACAATTTTTAGTGATGCCGTTTGGCCTCACCAACACACCAAGCACATTTCAAGCTCTTATGAACAACATTTTACATCCCTTCTTGTGAAAGTTTGTCCTCGTGTTCTTTGACGATATTTTCATTTACAGTAGTCACATTACCAACCATGCTAGCCACCTCAATAAAGTTTTTGAGATTCTCTTAGAACACCAGCTGGTTATCAATAAGAAAAAAAATGCTCATTTGCAGTTTTTTCAATGGAATATTTAGGACATATTATTTTGGCAAATGGGATGGCAACAGATCCCGACAAGACTAAGGCCATGCTTGAGTGGCAAGTGCCTCTTGATCAGAAAGCTCTAAGGGGTTTTTTGGGACTCACAGATATTATCGTCGATTTGTCAAAGGTTATAGGTGCATTGCTCGACCTCTATTTGATTTAACTAAGAAGAATGGTTTTGTGTGGACCACAGAGGCTCAAAAAACTTTTGATGAATTGAAATCTATTATGGTGCAACTTCTAGTTTTAGTAGTACCTGATTTTTCTATGGAGTTTGTCGTGGAAACGGACGCCTCAAGACAAGGAATATGAGTTGTATTACCTCAGGAGGGGCGACCAATTGCTTTTCTCAGTCAGGCATTGTCGCAAAGAGCTCAAACTAAATCAACTTATAAAAGGAATTAAGGGCAGTGGTGTTTGTTGTTCAGAAATTTCGTAATTACCTCTTGGGGTGCCACTTCATAATACTGACAAATCAGCGAAGCTTGTAGTTCTTAATGGACCAACATATGTTGGGGGAGGACCAACTCAAATGGACCTCTAAATTATTGGGGCTCAATTTTGAAGTTAAGTATCGACCGGGATGCGACAATTCGATAGTAGATGCACTATCTCAACAAATGATGTTGCAGAGGCTCTCGGTGGTCCAATCCAGCCTTTAGGATTCTATTGTAGAAGAAATAGTAGGTGACACAGAGTTGCAAAAAATTATTCAAGCTTTGATGCAAGGAAACTTTAACAAAGGTCGTTTATTTTATCAAGGCAGGGTGGTCATTCCTACTAATTCTTCACAAATTTCATTGTTGTTGGCTAAATTTCATGATTCCAGTATGGATGGTCATTCGAGTTTCTTTCTCACCTATAAACGCCTCAGCGCAGTCATATTTTGGAAAGGAATGTGACTCCAAGTGAAGAATTTTGTGGCTCGATGCCAGGTTTGTAACAGAACAAATATGTTGTCTTGAAACTAGTAGGTTTATTATAGCCCTTACCTATTCCGGAGAAGGTATGGGAACACATTTCGTTGGATTTTATTGGTGGCCTTCCAAAATCCAGAGGAATGGATACTATTTTGGTGGTGGTAGACAGGTTGTTTAAATACTCTAATTTTTTGGCCTTTTCTCATCCTTATTTGGCAAAAGACGTTGCCCATTTGTTCATAACAGAGGTGGTTCGTCTACATGGTTTTCCCAAATCGATTGTGTCTGATAGGGATAAAGTCGTTATGAGTCATTTCTGGACTGAAATTTTTGCTGTTGCATGGACAAAATTGAAATATAGTACGACTTTTCATCCACACACAGATGGCCAAATAAAAGTCATTAACAAGTGCTTAAAGAAATATTTGTTGTGCTTTGCTGGGGGTTGTCCTAAGCGGTGGTTGGATTGGTTATCGTGGGCAAAATACTGGTTTAATACATCTTTAGTGCATCCACCCACACCACTCCTTTCTAGCCACTATATGGTGTGGATCCTCCGGTGTTGTTTAAGGGGGAAACATATCCTTCATCCATTGAAGAAGTAGCGGCACTCACGGCGACAAAGGATGTGATTTTGGCAGAATTAAGGGACAATATGTTTTTAGCACAACTAAATATGAAGCGTTTTGCTGATAAGAAGCGATGGAAAGTCTTTTTGGCGATGGGTGATTGGGTTTATTTGAAAATGTAGCCCTATAGGATACGGTCTCTAGCTAAGCGACCCAATGAAAAGTTGTCTTGTCATTTCTACGAGCCTTTTGAAGTGATTGAGAAGATTGATGTTATGGCATTTAAATTAACACTTCTGCAAGGGTGTCGCTTACACCTGGTTTTTCATATTAGCAGGTTGAAGAAGACAGTCCCTCCAACTCAGCAAGTGCAGTCGCTTCCTCCTTCATTAACTAAAAAAGGAGAATTATTGACGGTTCCTAGTCAAGTTTTGGGCTCTTGTGTAACTCCAGACGGCTCCACAGAATATCTCATTCATTGGTCCAATATGTCTTCATGTGATGATAATTGGGTACTTGCATAGATGTTGAAACGATTATTTTCCATTTTCTACCTTGAGGACAAGGTGGCTGTGCAGAGGGAGTGTTGATAGGGCCGACAAGTTCGGGAAGGTTATTATAGAAGGCAAGAAATGAGAAAAAATTAACATTTATTTAGAGTCTGTTAGGGGTAATTAAGAATAAATGTTAGCATTTATTTAGAAGTCTGATTGATTTGAAAATAAATGAGGGCGAATTGTTAGAATGGAGGGATAAGAATAAATAAGGGATTTGTCATGTATTCAAGGCATCAAGAATTGTATCTAGTTTGGGAGTGTTAGGAGAGGCATTATTCCTCTCTTGGGTGGGTTTGCTTGTATTGTTGAAGTGAGGGTATTCAGGAAAATGGATAAATAAAAGAATAGAGGATTCCACCATTGTTGAATCCTAACAAAGTGTTTTCTCCTATCGTGAGACATGATACAATCACTAAGTGTGACGTGTCACCACATGTACAGGAGAGAGAGGGGCGAAAACAAGTAAGAAGAAAATAACTGACAATAGAGAAGACACCCATAACAATTTGTGCAGGAAAGCAAAGGTTAAACGCTTACTGACAACTAATCGCCTAGTAGAATGACTTTTGATAAATACCTATGGGCAACCAAAACAAAATAATAAAATTTTTCGCTGACTCATCATCGCTTAAGCTTGAGGGGCTAGTGTACTACTTGGACTAAAACGGCACCTAGTCGCCTCACTTAGATGAAACGGTTACTTACCACCCAGAACTGACGGGTAGCCTACAGTAGCCAAGCTAGAGAAACCTAAACGTAGACGCAATCTCTAGTGGGGTCAAACTACAAAAGCTGATATAACGTGAAATAGAAGTCAACCCAGAATCCTATAAATACATGGGTAAGGAAGGTCAAAGGTACACATGATAAAACTTCATTCTTTTGAGCTCCGATAACCAAGAACTAACTTTCGGAGTGCAATTGCAGGTACTCCCCCATTCAACTGTAACAGGAGGACACCTAGCGGACGTAGTAGGCGAACATTCAACAAATATAGAGGACGATCCAGAACTATTTCAGCCAAGTCACTAGGACTTCTGAGGTCACCTAAGTTCGTGTAAGAATAACAAGCAAATCGATACCGATAAGTCAAAACACAACAAATCAATAAAAAAAATCACAAAACCAAACTAGAACAAAAATCCAAAATCGCAGCAGCCCTAAAACCAATCATAAAAAAAAAAGCAAAAAGGTTATTTCAAGAGAACGAACCAGAATGAGTTCAAAGAGCGTGGCCTAATCAACCTTGATAAAATCAACATCCCAGGCCTTGAGTTCATCAGTGTTATTGGCCTCAACGTTGTTCTCATAGTATAATATGACTTTAACGAGAGTCTTGCCTGTGACGTTGGGAACAGGGATTCCGCTGTCGGCATAACCATCCTCTATCATATGCTTTATGGTCTGTGACTGCAGAGCCACAATCTCGTCCACTTCGAACGCCTCACCATCAGTACTCTTCAGCGTGAATTTCTTCGATGTCATTCTCAAACCCCTTTATTCTCAAACCTTTTTTCCTCTTTATTCCCTGCTATTCTATTTCTGAAGCGAGACGCGTGTCCTCTATTTATATAGTTGTTATTCTATTTCTCAAGCCACACACGAATTCTGTTGTACACGCGAATTCTGTGTTATTCTATTTCTCAAGGCACGGGCGATTGGTGAGATGTGTGTCCTCTAGTAGTTGAGTTGAACCGCTTCGTGACAATCCTTCATTGCTATTCTTCCTGCTCCAATTACTTAAGATATAATGTTGAACACATAAAACACCAACCAAATAACACATAAAACACCAGCCAAATAACACATAAAATACTAGCAAAACACCAGCCAAATGTTCTTTATATATCACATAGGATCAGTTGGAGATGTTAGCTGCTGGGATCATTCAAAACAGTGTAAGTCCTTATGCGAGTCCTATTCTTTTGGTACGGAAGAAGGATAACACTTGGTGTTTCTGTGTAGATTACAAAGATTTGAATCAGGTTACCATATCAGATAAGTTTTCTCATTCCTGTGATAGATGAACTCCTCAATGAATTAGCTGGGAAAACTGGATTTGAAAGCAGGATAACACCAGGTTTGAATGAAAACAAAGGATGTGGTGAAGACAACTTTCCGCATGCATGAAGGTCATTAACAATTTTTAGTGATGTCATTTGGCCTCACCAACGCACCAAGCACATTTCAAGCTCTTATGAACAACATCTTACGTCCTTTCTTGTGAAAGTTTGTTCACGTGTTTTTTGACGATATTTTTATTTACAGCAGTCACATTACCAACCATGCTACCCACCTCAATAAAGTTTTTGAGATTCTCTTAGAACACCAGCTGGTTATTAATAAGAAAAAATGCTCATTTGCAGTTTTTTCAGTGGAATATTTGGGACATATTTTGGCAAATGGGATGGCAGTAGATCTCGGCAAGACTAAGGCCATGCTGGAGTGGCAAGTGCCTCTTAATCAGAAAGCTCTAAGGGGTTTTTTGGGACTCACGAATATTATCGTCGATTTGTCAAAGGTTATGGGTGCATTGCTCGACCTCTATTTGATTTAACTAAGAAGAATGATTGTGTGTGGACCACAGAGGCTCAAAAAGCTTTTGATGAATTGAAATCTATTATGGTGCAACTTCTAGTTTTAGTAGTACCTGATTTTTCTAAGGAGTTTGTTGTGGAAACGGACGCCTCAAGGCAAGGAATATGAGTTGTATTATCTTAGGAGGGGCGACCAATTGCTTTTCTCAACCAGACATTTTTGCAGAGAGCTCAAACTAAGTCAGCTTATAAAAGATAATTAATGACAGTAGTGTTTGCTGTTCAGAAATGGCGTAACTACCTCTTGGGGTGCCATTTCATAATACTGACAGATCAGCTAAGTTCTTAGTTCTTAATGGACCAACGTATGTTGGGGGAGGACCAACTCAAATGGACCTCTAAATTATTGGGGCTCAATTTTGAAGTTAAGTATCGACCGGGACGCGACAATTCAATAGTAGATGTACTCTCTCGTCAAATGATGTTGCAGGGGCTCTCGGTGGTTCAGTCCAGTTTTTGAGATACTATTGTAGAAGAAATAGTAGGTGACATAGAGCTGCAGAAAATTATTCAAGCTTTAGTGCAAGAAAAATTTAACAAAAGGTCGTTTCTTTTATCAGGGTAGGGTGATCATTCCTGCTAATTCTTCACAAATTCCATTGTTGTTGGCTGAATTTCATTATTCCAGTATTGGTGGTCATTCGGGGTTCTTTCGCACCTATAAACGCCACAACGCAGTCATATTTTGGAAAGGAATGTGACGCCAAGTGAAGAATTTTGTGGCTCAATGCTAAGTATGTAACATAAACAAATATGTTGTCTTTAAACCAGTAAGTTTATTACAACCCTTACCTATTCCGAAGAAGGTATGAGAACACTTTTCGTTGGATTTTATTGGTGGCTTTCCAAAATCCAGAGGAATGGATACTATTTTGGTGGTGGTAGACAGGTTGTTTAAATACTCTCATTTTTTGGCCTTTTCTCATCCTTATTCGGCAAAAGATGTTGCTCATTTGTTCATAACAAAGGTGGTTTGTCTACATGGTTTTCCCAAATCGATTGTGTCTGATAGGGATAAAGTCGTTATGAGTCGTTTCTGGACTGAAACTTTTGTTGTTGCAGGGACAAAATTGAAATATAGTAAAACGTTTCATCCACACATGGATGGCCAAATAGAAGTCATTAACAAGTGCTTAAAGAAATATTTGTGGTGCTTTGCTGGGGGTTGTCCTAAGCGGTGGTTGGATTGGTTATCTTGGGCAAAATACTGGTTTAATACATCTTTTAGTGCATCCACCCGCACCACTCCTTTCCAGCCACTATATGGTGTGGATCATCCGGTGTTGTTTAAGGGGGAAACATATCCTTCATCCAGTGAAGAAGTAGCAGCAATCACGGCGACAAGGGATGTGATTTTGGTAGAATTAAGGGACAATATGTTGCGAGCACAACAAAATATGAAGCGCTTTGCAAATAAGAAGTGAAGGAAAGTCTTTTTGGCGATGGGTGATTAGGTTTATTTGAAAATGTAGCCCTATAGAATGCGGTCTCTAGCTAAGCGACCCAATGAAAAGTTGTCTCCTCGTTTCTACAGGCCTTTTGAAGTGATTGAGAATATTGGTGTTATGGCATTTAAATTAACACTTCCGCAAGGGTGTCACTTACACCCGATTTTTCATATTAGCAGGTTGAAGAAGACAGTCCCTCCAACTCAGCAAGTGCAGTTGCTTCCTCCTTCATTAACTAAAAAAGGAGAATTATTGACGATTCCTAGTAAAGTTTTGGGCTCTTGCGTAACTCCAGACGGCTCCACAGAATATCTCATGCATTGGTCCAATATGTCTTCATGTGATGATAGTTGGGTACTTGCATAGACGCTGAAACGATTATTTTCAACTTTCTACCTTGAAGACAAGGTGGTTGTGCTATTGGCCTCAACGTGGTTCTCACAGTACAATATGACCTTAACGAGAGTTTTGCCTATGACGTTGGGAGTAGGGATTCCGCTGTCGGCATAACCATCCTCTATCATATGCTTTATGGTTTGCGACTGCAAAGTCACAATCTCGTCCACTTCGAAAACCTCATCATCCTTCAGTGTGATTTTCTTCGATGCCATTTTCAAACCCCTTTATTCTCAAACCCCTTTTTCTCTATATTCTCTGCTATTCTATTTCTGAAGCGAGACGCGTGAGAGGCGTGTCCTCTATTTATATAGTTGTTATTATATTTCTCAAATAAATAAAAAATATATATATGTTTGTTTGTTTTATTTTTGTTTATTATTTTTATCCGCCTAATTATTATTTATTGTTATGATTTTTATAAACATGTTTTCTTGTGTGTTTTGTTTTTTATATATTTGTTTGTTTTGTCTTTAGTCTCATTATTGTTGTTATTATTTGGGAAAAATGATATTTTTTAAAACTACACTTATTTTTATTCATTTGATTAAAAGTACTGTCTTAGAAAAGGCGTTACACGTAATCGACTCCCAAATCTTTGAATCTGTTCATAGACATTTTTATTTTTGATTTTTTTATGGTTTTCCATAATAAAATACGGCGACTCCAATCTCTAAATAAATATTTTTTTAAAAAATTTTTTTATTGCTCCGTCGTGATCCGGTTAGTTGCGACAATCTCTTTGAAATAAATTAGGTTTCAAGTAGTATATTTATTCATGAAGATATTTTATAAGTATTCAATTAATTAAATTTTAACCATAAAGTCATGGTAAATGTATGTGGGAGATGACATAAGTATAAATATGGTGAAGAGTTAGCAGGAGTTTGGAGGAAAAAGAGGACGTAGAATTTAAGCACTTAAAAATCGGGTTTAGTACAAAGAAAACCCCTCTACATGATTCAAACATTAAATGTTTTATCTTTTCTAAGGAACAAAAGAGTTAAAAAAAAATGACAGTAATCAATATATAAACAATCTGAAAAGGTAACTAGTGTGATAGTTAATATTTTAAAATAAAATGAGTCTCTTTTGCTTTGTGACTTCAGACTCCGAATTATATATCAATAAAATCAATATCTACTTATGTGATAATTTGTATTTTGAAATATAATAATTTTTTTGAGACTTAAATTTTGTGTATTGATAGATTCGATACCAACAAGTGTGAAATATATTTTTAGAATTAATTATTAAGAACGATTTCAATCCTATATAAATAATAATCACACGAAAATAAGAAAATAGTCCATTGCAACATCTTAAAATCATCCAAATTTTTATTTATTATTAAATGCTAGTTAAAAAAAAATCATTAACCATACCTTATTAAAATTATTATTTTTAAGATTAACCAAATCAACGTAATAAATCAACAAATTAAATAATATAAGCAAATAATAAATTATAAACCTGTTCTAAACATAAAAAAAAATCAAAAATAGAAAAACTTCATATTAAGCAAAAGATAAGAAAATATTGTAACTTAAAAGAAATTTTCCCATCTCTTAACCAGAACCATTTTTATTATGTAACTTTTGTCTTCGAGTTTTGGAATAAAAGAAAATACAAAACTGATATTTTAATAGTTATTAGAGCTATAGGCATTTGTAACTGACCTGAAATTTATTTTAAATGCCGGTGCATATACATATACGAAATTTGAAAGATAGCTCATTTTTTTTTTTAAATTTGGAGAGAAATTTCATAAACTCAAGAATCTCATTATTTGGGTGTTTCTATGATTTTTTTGAGTGAATATATTAATATTAAGATGTTATTTTATGAATAAGGATGAGGAATTCCATGAAATTTCTCACTTATCCACGACAGCATGGGGAATTTATAGTCATAGGATTAAGGACTATGCTGTTCAGTGCAGCTGTCAACCTTTTCAACATGCAATAACAAGGGAAATGACACCTGCATCTCAAAATAGACCTGAAAGAGAAAGAAGCGGCGTCGTTTGCACTTTTGTTTCTTCATTTTTACATACTTATTCCCACTCACACTCTCCCTCTCAAACCATAATTTCCTCTCAGATCTTTCTCCAAAATTCCACCCTCACTATATTGCATTCAGAGTTCTCATTTCCAGATTATATTGCATTCAGAGTTCTCATTTCCAGATTTTCGAAGTTGGGTGAAAGAAAAACATCATTGTGGTAATTACCTATATTTCTTTGATTCTTTTTAATTGAACTATTTGGAGTTTTTCTGATAAGAGAAAAACGTGACAATGATTTCAGCACGGATTAGAAAATAGAAATTTGAAAAAGTTCTAGGAGAAAGTTTCTAAAATTATTATACGAGACCATTTCCAAGATCACTTTAAACATAAGTAGTAGTTAGTTTCATTTTTTTTTTCTATAGGTTCTTATGAGAATTGTCCTAATTGTTTGTTTGCTAGGCTTGCCCCCGTTCATGGTTGCTTGTCATATGTGCATTTTGTTTTCTGTGTGATATTTTTGTTCTTGTTATGGAAGTCTGCAAATTGTTCCTGCACCTCAATGTTTTTTTTTTTTTTTCTTAATGTCCTATATTTTCAAAAATATTAAACTATTTTTCAAAATGTATATTTTCGACGGTACAATTTAAAATAGAATATTTATTTTTATTTTTATTTTAGATTGTACAATCTAATTTTGTATATTTAATTGTGAAATTGATTTTATATATTTAATTGTGAAATTTGAAAGATAATGTTTTGGATTGTGTAATCCGAAACAGGAAAATGTGAATAGAGGTGTAAATGAGAAGATAAAGAAGATGAAGAGGGTAAAACATGAGAAGAATTTGCCATAAAACTTATCTATATTTCTGAAAATATTAAAATGCTTTCAATATATTTTAGATTCTATAATCTAGAATACAAAAATTATTCTTTTTATTATAGATTGTAGATTTTATAATTATTTTTATATTTCAATTATACAACTAAATAATGAAAAATAATGTTTTGTATATAATTCAAAATATGAAAATGTGAAAAGAGTGTGTGATTGAGAAGATAAAAAGAAAAATAAAGAGGATAAAATAATATTTTTGCTTTCTCTGTAGAGGTGCAGGAAGAATTTGCGGAAAGACTGAAACAACAGTTAGCACGTTTGGGCTCTTTGACATAGTAGAGGTATTTCTTCCTGTACCCCATGATTTCTTTTGTTTATAAAACGAAAATACCCTTGATCTCTAACATCTTTTATATTCATTATTGCTACTCTTTCTTTGTTTCCTTCTATCTCTTTTGATCGTCAATCCCTTCTTAGAATATAAATTTTATGAATATAAATTTCTTTTTATATTTTAGATTTGCAATTCAAAATACCAAAATACCAGAAAGTGAAGTATAATTTTTAAATTAATTTTAAAAAATTCGTGAGAATTAGAAGATCAAGAGTGAAAACTGTCTCTTTTTCAATTAATTTTTAAATTGTATAATTTGAAAATTTAGAATTTTACAATTTAATTTTTTTTCATGAAAAATGGTTTCCACATTAATTAAAAACTATTTTTTTCACAAACTATAAAAGTGAGAGTTTTTATATTTATAAGGGGAGAAGGAAAAAGTGAGAATTTTTACATTTATGAGGTAGAGGAGGAAAGTATGGGAAAAAGAAATTTCCTTTTCGGAGTTAAAACCTAGAATCTTGAAAACAAGAATAAATATGTTACTTGTGTATATAACATCTATGTTTTTTCTAATGTGGAAGGTAAAAGAACATGGGAGAATGGTAAATTAATTGACAATTAATGCAATAACAACAATGTTAAAAACAATAAATCAAAGTAAGTGGAATTGAGTGAAGGTGAGCTTTCATAAAACTTGTGATGAAGTTATAAATCTTAAGGTGATTAATGGTATGGAGGAAGGTTACAAGAAATTTGAAATTTTTTCAAGTATAGGTTATTTCAGTGATTATCTTATTACATTACATGTGAAAAAAGATGTTTGAAAAAAACCTGTTAAAACCAAACATAAAATCTTTGATTCGTATGTGTGAACATTTTTCAAAAACCATGCATGATTCCTAGTACAGAAAAGTTTTCCCCTACCGTGTCTTGATTTTCTTTTTCAAACGGTGATAATATTTGTAAATTGTTTTAGCAATTCGCAGATCACACTATAAAACCCACCAACCTTGTATCGAATTAGAGGAACAAAGGAAGAGAAAGAGAAATTCTGTGCTAAAAGTTTTGATTTGAAGAAGATGTCGTTACTCTCCGATCTAATCAACCTTAATCTCTCCGACACCACCGAGAAGGTGATCGCGGAATACATATGGTTAGTGTCTCTCATTTTTCACCACACATTGCAATATGGCATGCCTCTGAATGTTCTTACATGCATGGATGTAACTGTGCTGCAAGGATTCTCTTGATGTACCTGAAACATATTGTGCTTGTTCTCTTTGAAGAATAATATTGTTTTTGGTTTTATTTGTATGTTTAACTATCTAACAATGATTCCTCTTCTAGAATTGCTAGTTCGTCCTATCTTAAACACATTTTTTTGACAATTTCCAAAATATAAACAAATTTGATTAAATCGCAACTGTAATTTAGAATCTCGCTTACTATACACACCAATGCATATATTGACCACACATTAGCACTAGCACTTGTTCTTGCTTCAATTGTTTTTGCTTAATCAACTCTTAACCCCATTTGATTTTTATTATGACAGGGTTGGAGGATCTGGTATGGACATGAGGAGTAAAGCACGGGTAAATTTATTTCTTCATGTAACCAAAAGAGATGCAAATAACAATTTGTTTTTGTCCATTAATTTTTTGGAATGTTTATAATTATTAAAAAATGTCTACGGTTTTTAGAAGTTTTTGAACTGAATTCCTTATCCAACTTAGAAAAGTGCTAGAAAAAGTATGCATTAATTTCAACCTTTCTATTTGGCTGGTAATTAAGGCAAATATAAAGTGATCTTGGATGTAGACTCTTTCAGGTCCGGTTAATGACCCTTCCAAGCTTCCCAAATGGAACTATGATGGTTCCAGCACTGGTCAAGCTCCTGGAGCTGATAGTGAAGTGCTATTATAGTAAGCCTCTTATTCTTTTTTGTTTGTTTGGGTACAGTAAGCCTCATTCTCTAATCCCATCTGTTCATATCTTTGTACACACTTTTAAATCATGAATCATTTTGTGGTAAATTTGGACCATCACATATTTAGGATTGTTTTTTTTTTCCAAACACTTCTCATTAACGTTGTGTATCTTAATCACATGCAACAGTCCACAAGCAATTTTCAAGGATCCATTCAGGAGGGGTAAAAATATTCTGGTATGTTTCTTCTTGTCAGATATTTTTTATGTGATAAAAAAAATCTTTCTTCAGTTTAAACTATTTTCATGATGTAAACATCTCATGTCTTATACTTGCCATTGATTGCAGGTTATGTGTGATACTTACAATGCTGCTGGGGAACCCATTCCTACCAACAAGAGATATAATGCGGCAAAGATATTTAGCCATCCTGATGTTCTTGCTGAAGAACCCTGGTATATACTGTTGCTTCCTTGTAGTTTCTAATGACCTTTTACTATCATTTTCTTCTTTTTCCTACAGTAAAAATGTTACTGTATGATCTCCTAATAGGTATGGCATTGAGCAAGAATACACCTTGTTGCAGAAAGATGTCAAATGGCCCCTTGGATGGCCTATTGGTGGTTTTCCTGGACCCCAGGTGAAATTCGTTTTCTTCAATTTTTAATGTAAATCACCCACAGCATTTAATTTTTGTATGGCAGTCATTAAATAATTCAGGCCACTTACATATTCTTTTTTATGACTGGTTTCTAAATTTTTGAACCAATTTAAACTTATCAGTCCTTTTGTGGCTGACAAGTGAGTCTTGTGACTTGTTATACGAATTCACTTTGGTATGTTTTGTTATGGACTTATTACTACATGTATTGAATTTTTTCCCTGCTCAAAAGGGACCCTACTATTGTGGTATTGGTGCTAACAAAGCTTTTGGACGGGACATTGTGGACTCTCATTTCAAAGCCTGTCTTTATGCAGGCCTTAACATTACTGGAATTAATGGAGAAGTGATGCCCGGTCAGGCAAGTTAAAATAAAATTTTCATTTTCATTATTCTTTAACTGTACTATTTCAGCCAATGTTAAATTCTAGACACTTGGTTCTAAAGCTGAATGTTGGCTGGAAGACTTATATTTCATATGTTTTTTCAAATCCTAACTTCTTTGATATGAATTCATCCTTCATGATGTGTAGTGGGAATTCCAAATTGGTCCATCAGTTGGCATCTCTGCATGTGACGACTTGTGGGTTGCTCGCTACATTTTGGAGGTTGTTAGAACTTGAATACTTTGTCACCCTCACCATCAAGTTCATTCTTTTTTTTGTAAATATTACAGCTAATTTCTTTATTTGTGTTAACAGAGGATCACTGAGATTGCTGGGGTGGTGCTTTCTTTTGATCCTCAACCGATTAAGGTGGATATCCTATACTAATTGAGACTATATTTGATTCTCTGCATATACAATCAAAACATTCATGTGTTATTACCACTGCACACTCTCTTATGTATATGGTTATTGAATTTGGTGAATGACATTGACTTGTATCATTTTGGTTGAGTTCTTAAAAACTAGGGTGATTGGAATTGTGCTGGTGCTCACACTAATTTCAGGTAAGTGTGGTCACTTAATGAATGACAAGTTCGTCAGTAATTAACATTGTCACTTTGCTTTTATGCTTGACAAGTGGATGATATATATAATGTTGCAGTACCAAGTCCATGAGAAATGATGGTGGCTATGAAGTCATCAAAAAAGCAATCACTAAGTTGGAAAAGAGGCACAAGGAGCACATTGCTGCTTATGGAGAAGGCAACGAACGTCGTTTGACAGGACAACATGAGACAGCTGACATTAACACCTTCATATGGGTAAGCAATGAAACAGTTATTATTGTAACCTTTTAAGTTGTTTATTAGTCAATGAATAAGTTTTAGACTACGTTAGTTTATTGAAACAATGTTAAATTAAAAGGAGCCATAAAATCAAACCATTGAGCGTTATCTGTGGTTATGACTAGTTGGTTAGTTAATGTTATTGATTGTGGTGTTGATGTGGGAATGCAGGGTGTTGCAAACCGTGGTGCTTCTATAAGGGTAGGGAGGGACACTGAGAAGGCAGGGAAGGGATACTTTGAGGATAGGAGGCCTGCATCTAACATGGACCCTTA
>Ga0099825_1004371_pt1 | contig 18561 bp, 10 predicted proteins | sample SiratroredBW_FD_76838 | JGI IMG/M metagenome (GOLD analysis project Ga0099825, IMG submission 76838) | Root nodule microbial communities of legume samples collected from California, USA - Siratro red BW | ecosystem: Host-associated > Plants > Roots > Nodule | place: USA: California | collected...
TTTGCCACCCTAAACCAAAACCCAACCCCTCCCCACACGAAAGGAAGAAAACCGGAAACCTCCCTCTTTCACTTTGCTCCCCCCTTTTATATCCTCCCGCTTTCCACACTCCTTTTTTACTTTTTTTTTTTTTTTTTTGCATTTTTGTGCATTATACATTTTTTCACAATTTAAAAATATATAATTTAATTTTATGATTAAGTATAAATACCTGGATTTTAAATTTAAGATTTTCTCATATTTTAATAGACTTTTTTTTTTTTTACAAAATTTAAGTCTTAAATGTAAGACTTATAAGACTCTTTCTTGTATTACAACTTATTATTAAATATTATAGTTGATATTCAGCCTTAAACAATTAACTAGCATTGTTAATATTAACGGAAATATGTTAGAGTTTGGAAAATATATTAAGTGAGAACCATAATAATATCTAATTAAAAAGATATAAACAAAGTCTAATTGAGTTCTTTCCAGAATTTAAATTACACTCTCACAAGACTATATTACAGATGAATTTAAATATTATATTTTAGACATATTTATAAATTACAAACTTTAATTGGTACCATAAGAGAGATACAGTTTAGTTTAGTAATTTTTCTTGTATGTTTGAGTAATTATTTTTGTTTAAGATATTTTTGCGTTCCACGTAAATATTTTAGATCCTCTGATGTTTTATTAAATCCTCCTCTCTGGTATGAAAGAAACTTTTAATCCTTTTTGTATAATCATATTTTGAGGGAGGTGCTGATAATTTTCGGTAATAAAATATTTATAATTTGACTACTATTGATATCTGTATAAAAGTAAGTGAAACGAACAAAATAACGGTTATCCAGCGTGAAAGACACGTTCAGGTTGTCTATTCGGCACTCGAGTCAACATTTGGACTCAGGTCTGCTCAATTCCTATATGTGGTGCCACCTTTATGTGGTGACACCTCTCTTGACTCTGATTTTAGGTGCCCTCATTTAATTTAGTTAAGAGTGAGATTGATTTTAGTAAAGTCAAGATGGATTTGACTTAATTCAGTCCATCTTATATATTTCATTATAGATCTGATTTAATTTATTCTGATATAATTTAACGAGACTTAATTTGATTGAGTAAGTTTGATCTTATTTAGTTTGAAGTGGATTTAATATGATATAACTTAATTCAAAATAAATTGATTTATTTAGTAAGAGGTAAATTTAAGTTTGTTTGTCTTAAAGATAAATCCAACTTAACTTGTTTTATAGTTGGCTTAATTTTATTTAGTTGAGGTAGTTCCAACTTCACTCGTATTATAATAAATTTTACTCTATTGTATTTAATATTTTATTGACTTTCACTCTATTGTATTTAATATTTTATTGACTTTATTCAATTCAATGTTAGCCCAACTTTCCTTAATTTTGGCTTAGACACAATTTTATTTAAGACAGTGTGAGCTCGACTTTATTTAATATGATATTGATTAGATTCTACTTGACGTGATGGGTGTCCAACACGACACAACCTAATATTGATTTGACTCAACCTAAGGTTGGTTTGACTAGACCCAACATTGGTTTAATTGGGCCTAATCTGGGTCTAATTCGGCTTAACCTAACGTGAATCCGATTTGACTCGACTCAAAGTAGGCTCAATTTGACTTGATTGAGCTTGAGAGGGATCCAATTTGATTGAGCCAAAAGTGAACCCAATTTGACTGACTTTAGGTACAACCAAAGGTAGGTCTAAAATGACTCCACCTGAGGCAGGTCAGATTTGACTCGGTTGGACTTGAATTGACTTGCCTCAACGTTGACTCGACTTGACTTGGTTAGATGCAAGTCCTACTCAACTTGATCTAAGGTGTGCTAGATCAACTTAACCCTAAGTTTGTTTGACTTGATTTGTATCTGATCCAATTCTGTCCATCTTAATTTGGGATTGACTCAAGTAGACCAGTCTCTTCTCAACTTAACTTAACCTAAACATGACTCAACTTGACCAACATAAATCTAACCCAAATTGGCCGATCATGTACCATCTTAGCTTGACCTTACTTGCTTGAAACTGCAGTTTATATACTTGAACTCAGTTATCATAATTCATATTTTACTCTACTTAAATGAGACCTGTTTCAATTTGTTATAAATTCATATTAACTACCTTAATTTAATATAATACCTAGTTTGATGTAAGTGTAACCTAACATTGTTGATAATAAATTTAATTTTGAATTGAATAAATAATTTTATGTGTATAAAGATTTTTTTATTTTAATTTTAAATAGATATTTTATTTTAAAAAATAATGCTTGAATTAACCTTGGTCCATATGGTTTTTGTTGACACCTTGACTTTACCATTTTTTTTATGTGAATTTTTTTTATCATGTAAGTTTCTTTTATTAGATAATAGGACCAAAATGCTTTGGACTAGGCTAAATTATGAGGTCTATTCAAACAATTAGACTTTTTTTGGAAGTGCTAAGTAAATGTAAAATCTAAAGAAAAAAGACAATAAAGGGTTTATTGGAATTATCTTTCCTGGTTACACTAAAATATTTCCTCTTTTATTTCCAAGTACGATATATTAGAAATACTTTTACAATTTTTTTTCACATAATTACTTTTACTTGTTTTTATTTAATTTAGATGTATAAATAAATTTATTCTGATGTAGAAAAAAAATGATGAAATAAAAATATTCTAAATATTTTATAAAAATAAAAAATTTTGTATTTCTTAAATTGAAAAAGAATTTCATATTATGATTATTAATTACGAAAAGTAATGTTTCTTTTACTACTATTATTGTTAGTAATCAAAATACACATTGCATTGCATTTTTATAAATTTAAATTTGTATTAATTTATTAAGGTTAAGTCAATATACTTTCGTGCACTTTTTTTTTAAATTATTATAAAGACTAAGTATACAATAAAAAACAAGCAAAAACATGTTATTGAAATTGAAAAAAAAAAACAAATGAAAAAAAAAACTTTCTTTTAGAATCAAGACAAATAAAAAGAAAAGATTAATTTTTTGTTAGCATGTATTGACATATATGATTTTCTAAAGAGAATATATATAGTTTTACAACTCAGTGAATATGAGAGATTATTATTATTTTTAATTTAATGACATCATGTTAAGAGTGTGATTTACTAGAACTTAGATCAACCTGAGTTTTAGTAATGTCTTACTCTACTATAAATAGGTAGAAGTTAGAGGGGAGAGATAAACGGGTATTGGTTTGTGTGGGTCTCATCTTCTTCCTTTCAATGGCAACTCAAGGTCAAGTCATCACCTGCAAAGGTACCCATTCTCTTCTTCATTCTTCTTTTCCTTTCAGATCTAATTAACGTTATACAAACCCCAATAATCTAAGCTTTATGTGACGTCGTTTTGATGTAGCTGCGGTGGCCTGGGAACCCAACAAGCCCTTGACCATCGAAGATGTCCAGGTGGCTCCGCCTCAGGCCGGCGAGGTTCGAGTTCAAATCCTCTACACCGCTCTCTGCCACACCGATGCTTACACTTGGGGCGGCAAGGTCGCTACTTTCTTCTCTTTCTCTTTGTTAACTGTTCCGAATCCGTTAATTTGTGCTTCTCTTGTTTGGATTTGCATTATGAGAAAATTTCTGATTTTGCAGGATCCCGAAGGCCTCTTCCCCTGTATTCTCGGCCATGAAGCTGCTGGGTATGTATGCATGTATAGTATATGAATGCGAATATGGATTTCAATGTTCAAAAGTGCATTTTTTTTCTTGCATGTGCTATATGATGTGAGCATATGCATTTAGGGGTTTTAGGGGTTTGTTGTTTTTTGTTGCAGGATCGTGGAGAGTGTTGGAGAAGGTGTTACTAATGTTAAGGCTGGAGATCATGTGATTCCCTGTTACCAGGCTGAGTGTGGGGAGTGCAAGACTTGCAAATCAGGGAAGACCAACCTTTGCGGCAAGGTTCGCGCTGCCACTGGAGTTGGGGTCATGCTCAATGATGGCAAGAGTCGCTTCTCCATTAATGGAAAGCCCATTTATCATTTCATGGGAACCTCCACTTTCAGTCAATACACTGTTGTCCATGATGTTAGTGTAGCTAAGATTGACCCCAGAGCTCCTCTGGACAAAGTTTGTCTTCTCGGATGTGGTGTTTCAACTGGTAATTTTTTCTCCTTTACAAAAGCTATGTTGAGATTTTTCAAGTTGTATGGCATGAGTCTTATGATTCTTGAAATGTGTTTGGAGTTGGACAATGATGTTACATGCTTACATTTGCCTGTGGAGATGCATGTTATTGCTGCCTTTGCCATACCAATGTGTATCATATTAGACTGTTTCTGATCACAGTTACAAATTCCCACTCTTATTTTGATAGTCTAACAATTAACATGCTTTGTGAAGAATGAAAATGTTTCTTTACAGATCCCTTTTTTCCCTTCTTTCATTCTTTCTTTCTTAATGCTATGAAATGTGCGGTCTTGTGTCCTTCTATACCTAGTTCAGTTATTATTATGAAATTGTGAAATCTATCTTTCTCCACTTTTTAGGCCTTGGAGCTGTGTGGAACACTGCAAAGGTTGAGCCAGGGACAATTGTTGCCATTTTTGGCCTTGGGACTGTTGGGCTTGCTGTAAGTTTTTGAAGTTACAATTGTAGGTGTTTATGTTTTTGCCCTTTTGGGTTTGACATTATGATTTGTAATTTGTACTTAACAGGTTGCAGAGGGTGCAAAAACTGCTGGTGCATCCCGGATTATTGGCATAGACATTGACAGCAAGAAGTTTGATACTGGTACAAAATGAACTGGGTTTTTCTAAACCAACCAGAATGCCTTTAATACTGTGAAGTGATTCGTTGCCATGTTTCTCATTTTTTAGTGTTATAGAACTAATGTTTCTCTGCGTATTGATCATCATTTTCATTTATTGATTTGTCTTCTTTTGCTTTTTTTTCCTTGCAGCCAAGAACTTTGGAGTCTCCGAGTTTATAAATCCAAATGAACATGATAAACCAATTCAGCAGGTCATAATTGATCGCACAGATGGTGGAGTTGATTATAGCTTTGAGTGTATTGGAAATGTTTCTGTGATGAGAGCTGCTTTGGAATGCTGCCACAAGGTGAATGCTGCTACCGCCACATTGACTCCATTTTCAAATATTACACTATGATGGTTGTACACATGAAATATTCTTTGAAAATTGGCAGGGCTGGGGGACATCAGTTATCGTGGGTGTTGCAGCATCAGGTCAGGAAATATCAACCCGACCTTTCCAGTTGGTGAGTGGACGTGTGTGGAAAGGAACTGCTTTCGGTGGCTTCAAGAGCAGGTCACAGGTTCCTTGGCTCGTAGACAAGTACCTGAAGAAGGTAAAGGTTTTTCAGAGTGTTTTGTTCATCAATTCAATATTGTTGGAAAGCATGCATAGTTACGAGACTACCTTGTGTCCTTGACTGCTCTACTTGTTTTGCAGGAAATCAAGGTTGATGAATACATTACCCATACTTTGACTCTCACTGAGATCAACAAGGCTTTTGATCTTTTGCATGAAGGGGGATGCCTTCGTTGTGTGCTTTCAACACAAGCATGAGGTGATATATGTCAGCCGGGCTAGTTTCGTGAGGAATGGTTGTGTTGAGTTGCATTTCCTTGTTGTTGTTGTTGTTTTGCTTGTAGTTTAAACTTCAAATAAATCTGGAGTGGCTATAGCTTTTGAGTAAGATCATGTTGGTCAAATTTGTGGTGAGAAGGGTTTCATAGTGAATACTGGATCATCCTTTTTGAGTTATGGCTATGTTATTGTGCGGTGTCAAGAAGTTCTAATGCTAGGGTGCGCAATTTTCAGTGAATCTGTCACATTACCGTGTTTCAAGTAATATTAATCCTTTTGAAGTGTTAAAAATTAATGTTTTTGTACAAAATTGGATTAACTACAATTTAATAATAACCATTGTAAATATTACTATGATAATTATTATTATAATTTTGGTTGTTGTTCCGAAGAGCCAACTTTCGTAACGTATTAACTTTAAAAAAAGTATATTAAATACATAAATGTGGCTACAAGCTTTTAACTTTCTATTCTGCCTAATGATTTTTTAGGTAGCTGTCTCAAATAAAGTTATTTTGAAAATGATAATGCTAATCAAATGCATTCCGCCAATCAAATAGAAAGAAGAAACGGAGAGAAGTGAAACACGATGAAAATGTCCATTTTTTACTTTTTATTTGAAAAGAACTGTCTCAAATAAGAAGGAAATTATTTGGACGACATGATTATTCAATCTGATTTTTACGTTACTTTATATAAAATTAAATAATTTCCCTCGCAGCATCCAAAATAATTATATGTAAAACATAATATGATAAATGGTATAATTTTTTAGTTAAATTCATTTTTATTACTGCAACTTTTTGAAAATATTTATGTTTATTTTTACCCATTTTTGCCCATACTGAAACAATTTTCAAACATTTTTTTAATTTCTCTTTTTACTTTTATTCTCATATTTCCATTTCCCTTCTAATCGTACTGCCAAAAATCAGAATACACTTTTTTCTTTTTTTCAGATTAGGTGTGGCTAAGTGTCTCTCTGATTTTGTAGTATATTGACATCCACTTGGCTAAATAAAGTGGAAACTTTAATTTTCTTTTCTCTAAGTGTAATGTACGATTAAACTGTGGATTTTAATTATTGATCCCTTGTCTGGGGCGTGGTTGATCAAACCAATTGTAGTACCCTTGTGCTTATCTAATAATTCGTTTAAATCTTTTCAATTTCTTCTCGCGAAATACTTTTTTTTTTTAAGTTTTAAATACCTTTGAGATTTTTATTTGATACTCAGTTTTATATGAAAAATAAAATGGTAAACATCTATCAAGAAAAACACTTCAAATGACGTTTACTGTATTTCACGTTGTAACGTCGTAGGATGAATTTTGACGTGGATAATGAACTTCTGAGGCCCTTTCTAATGTGCAAGAAAGCTCTGCATTTTTTTTTGATCTTTTGTTCCGAACAAATCTTTTTCATTTTAAACTTTATACATACCAGAGCAGAGTACACAAACCAAGAAAAAGAACAACGCGACAAAATGAAAAACAAGAAGTTCACCTTGTACATTGAAATGTTCTGAGCAATTTACAGATTTTGGGCTATTAGAATTTATGGCTTGGAATCTATAGAAAAGTGGGAATTGTATTGAAATGTTCTGAGCAATTTACAGATTTTTGGCTGTTAGAATTTATGGCTTGGAATCTATTGAAAACTGTGAATTGAGTTGGTTGTATGTCAAAGGAATTAATCTTTCTATACTCAATTATTCTTAACACATTTCGTAAAGTTAAGGAGATAAATATGGAAAAGAAGTGATAGTTAGCGAGTTTGAATTCTTCTACCCACTTAATGTATCAATTAATCGTGTTTGTAAAATTATTATTTTAATCTAAATTTTTTTTGTACTTCCACTTAATGTATCAATTAACCATGTTTGTAAAATGTGCCATAAACAGTGAACTTAACGAGGTTGAGGCTTTCTTTCTCAATCACTTACACACCATGATATTACTTATTAATTCGAACACATCGAAACCAACAATGCAACCCAATCACCACATTTGCCACAAATTTCCCATATCCATTCACCTCCCAGCAATAACAACCTCTTACCAAACTTCCAAACATTAAAATTGACAACTCGTCTCTAGTTTTTTCCCACAACAAGATAAATAATTACGGTCAACTTTGTTTAAGTAGCGGAAAGGATGATATTGATTATATTTTTGTAAAAGGGCTTGTTTAAAAACTTTTCATATAAAAAAAAAATATCATATAAAGAAAAAAAAATATGAACTCTTTTTTTAGAATAAAATGAGTCTATTCATGCTCTTATGAAATTTCCCCATGCCTACGGTAAGGGACACATACATGAAATTTAGGTAGAATGTTACTGAAATAGGTCTTTATTGAAACAATAGGAAGTGGTAGAAACCCATGAATCAGTTTTATGAAGGAAAGTTTGTTTTTTTTTGTTTTTTTTTGTTTTTTTTTGTTTTTTTAAACAAACAGAAAATGAAAAAAGTGCCAAATGGTAGCATAAGAAAGCATAGAAAATAATATCTTGCAATGCATTACGTAGAAACAACAACAAAAACATTAAAAGTAAACCACCAACCATAAGTGTAGTCAAACTTAGTCCTTGAAACTAAAAAAACTATTATAGGTCTTTGAATATGTATTTCATCAATTATTTGTTAAAAAACTGAACAAAATGTAACTTCAATGAGGATATTATCATATGTTTAAATACCAAAATGATACCAACTAGTTAAGTTTAAAGATTTGGACCAAATAATAAAAAAATTCATTAACTTGTTTAGAATTTTCTTGATTTTAATGTGACAATACAATACACTTTTAGGAACCAAAACTGTGGTTTACCCAATAAGAAAATTATGATTTATATATGCTACAGGGAGAGTGGACATAGTATTTACTCACAATCACTCAATTACAAAACATGAACTGCTGAACCCAAGAACACACCCCTCAATAAAAAATAGGGACAGTGATTCTTTCCCCTGGGTTAGCACAATGATTTAGTACATCACATTTGTAGTCTATTACTATGAACATTGTACAAAATTTTTGGACCCACATATCAACTTTCTGTGTCTTTCCAAACCTGGGATTCTCGGATTAACAAAGTTACATATGGACTGAATTGGAGGTGTTCCTCCTATGAAATCAAAAGCTATATCTTCAACAGTGCCAACAAACATGTCTAATAGATGTATAGCACCATTTGGTCTAAAATTAATGTGGCGCGGGACTATGACTCGCCACTCTCAAAGCTTGACAAACGAGAATCTGATAAAACAGTGAAGAGCTGTGTATCTACAAAAAGCTGCATAGCCAAGGATTCAAAATCAATAGCTTTGAAACAGTAATTAGTGAAGAGATTGGCCTTTTATAGATAACTTTTTCCATAAACGTCTGTAAGAGAAGAAAATATGAGAGTAAAATGAATTGAGATTCTTTCATTAACTAAAATTAACTTATGCCCTTCACTCACTGACCAAGTTAAATCAGATAACTTTAATTAACGTTAAGTGCACAAGTTGATTTTGACTAATGAGAGAAATTAAATTAATTACCTTCCTATTTTTTCTCTCCTGAAAAGTTTATTCAAACAACAGTCACACCAGGACCTATAAATGAAAATAAATAAAACATAATCCCAGTATGCCTATTCATGAAGTGATATTTAATGTTCACCCTACCTCAGTGATGTTAATTCCAACTTTTTTTTTTCTGTAGCTTAAGCCAAATGTAATATATATAAAACAATCAAATTATTTTATTCTAAACTTGGCACCAATCAAATTTTCAATGCTTACGTTTTTTCTTGAAATGAATAGGAGGTTGCTACCTTAATGAATGGTTGATCCCTAGCAGGAAAGGAAGCAATGAAGCTATCTTTAAGAAGTAAAGAAACCTGAAAAATTAATCGAGAATGAGGGGCAGATAACTCATTCTTAGTATTGTAAGAACTTCCAGAAATAAATATCAGATTAACTTAGTTATCTTACCCTATCGTTATTTGATTGTACACTAGTTATCGTGTGGGACTTCAGATCCGAACAAAGAGACTCCAAATAGTGCCACATTATATTCAAAAACTGAGTTGCAGCTTCGGCCTGTAAACAAGTCAAGATTAGCAGTTGATGATAATGGTTAGAGCATCAGAAGCTAGAAGCTGAAAAACTGGTGGTTTGTGAAGCAAGAATTTTTTATACATAAAAAAATACTAATATTTATTTTTCCAAAATAGCGTGTGTGTGAGAGAGATCTTTTAGTATGGGAACTAAGAAAACCTGGACTTCGTTGCACCTATGTACAGGATGCTTTCTAGCAATTGATCGTTCATTTGCAAGTCTTGCATGAAATGGACTCAACTGAGAGAGAAGCTCTTTATGCTGTGGAAGTTTTGGTAATGAACACATTGCAACCTACAAATGAAATATTAAACGGAAGAGAAACACTAAAAATTCTGCATGGAATAGCAAAAATAGCCAAATATTGTCACACACACACACACACAAATACAAGCCCAAAATTTGGAAACAGCCAAGAAACATGACAACGTAAATTAAGAGAGTTTTCAACAGACTCTCCACATTTCTTGCGGAATATCATCTTTAAAATGTCATTACAAACCTGGTCCTTCAGTATATTAACAAGAACAAGATTAGTAGTTCTCATATTCAAGTCATCTGGTTTATGTTGTATGCCAACCTGCAAGAATAGTAGATGATTGAATGAACAATTGAGATGAGACCATTCTTTAAAATTCGAATGCTTATCAAGAAAAAAAAAATTAAATTCTCATTAGATTGATAACCATGTTGGAAAATAAATTTGATTTTGAAGTTACTTGTAATCCATGTATAAAAGTTTGAAAAAAGAAAACAAAAATTCTAATCTGATCCTTCTCTTCCTCTCTCCGTTCCTATTTTTGGTCTCATTTTTTTTTTTCTTTTAAGTCTGGTTTTAACATGAAATAAAACTGTATATCAGAATAGGGTATCATTCTTATACATTGAAAAAACAGTAGCCTTTTAACATGAACATGCAAATCCTCAGTGCAACACACAGGCTTTATCGATCCAAAAAGGAATTGGAAGTATGTACATATCCTAAAGGCAATAAAGATATTGATATTAAAAAGGTAAAATAAGCTTCTGCCATAAGCTTTTCCATTAACACTAGTAGAAGAAGAAAAATGAAAAAAGTTTTTTCCATACATTAGAATTAGTTTATGTGCAAGTTAAAATCAGAAAGCTAATTTTAAATTGTGCATAAACTAATTTCTTCTTCTAAGTAGTCAACAAAACAAATATAATATGAAACAACATATTTTAAAAACATCCAAGAAAATGACACTCACAAGATATGGAACTGGGGCATCAAGAAAATCGATCATTGTCCCGGGTAAAACCTGAAAAGCAAGGCTAATATATTGTTAGATCTATGTGACAATCTAACATGGAAATCTGAAACCAGGGCTTGTTGAATCTACAGACTTACTGGGAGCAATAAACTTTGCCACTGAAAAGGACGAATCATGGGAATAAGAGAAAGCACTGTGGCAGATAGAACACCCTGCATTGTGTCAAAAAATGTCAAAATCAAAGGGAGGTTACAATTCCACTACATATCAATCCAAATTAATCAACAGCAGCAACTAGGTTCTAACTATACAACGCTATAAGGAAAGTCAATGACCATCAAATAGTATGTTGGTTTTAAAGACTTACTAGATTTGGGCACACTATTACCACCTGTTTTTCCAACAATACTCCTGTAATCAATGCCATCACCTGACAGTAACATTGCGGATAAAAAATAATTTCTTTTAGTCAATGAAGAAAGTAGCGAGATATTAGCATCTAATTTAGTAAATGGAATGAGTAAAAATCTTCAATAGGTAGTGGAGAGGCATAATAAATCATCTTCTTTGACAAGCTAAATTGTTCCTGCTAGTGACATTATAGAATCACAAAGACTCTGCTTATTTATGTGAATGAAAACATAGGAAAATGAAGATGTTAGGGGAGATACATGTGATATATTCTTCTTACCTTATTTTTTTAATCTTTTCTCACAAAATATTTAAGTTCATTTTGGTTAGAAGGTATAATAAAATAGTAGCTGGGTTGGGTTTGGTTGAACCAAATACACCTCTAAACTATAATAATTCAATAAATAATGTTCTCTAGATTAAGAATTAGAATAATTAAACTGAAAAACAGAGCAACTGGAACAGGAAACATGAGCAAGGACAAAAATCAAACTGAAAATATTTTTCTGCATAAAAATCAGTAAAAAGAAAAAGAAATTAGAAGAAAAACTATAGTTTAAAAAGATTTTATGCCAAGAATACAAGAAATGGATTCTTAGAATAGTTTCCGTATAGAACTTCTGAGTTAGACAGACATTAACATTGTTGTATGTCAACTGGAATATGTGCTTACACTATCAAGGGACAGAACTCGACATGTAGTCGCCATTGTCCATACTGATAATGATAGGGCTTCCTCAGCCGCTGCCAGCTTCACATTGTCCTTTTACCAAGTATATGTGTAAGGAGTATACATACTTTTGGATAATAAGTATTGTGTTAAAAATCACTTGAGAATTACCGGAGCTGGTTCAGAACAACTTGAACAATCATCTCCGAAGCCAAGAGCAGCAACTGAATATCGAATGTATTGAATAGCTTGTAGATGTTCGAGAGGGTGGAAGACAAAAACACTTCCTCGAGGTGGAATAGGTTGAGCATGGTATCTACACACTATTTGTAGCAAATCATTCTTATTCTCCTATCAAATGCATTCACAAAAAAATATGTAAAATACCAATCAAATATCACTTCAGTTTAATCAAGGAAAAACAAATGGAAAACCATTTTACACTGACCATGGCCCATTCCATGAACAATTCATCCCCATAATCTCTTTCGCTGTTTGAGAAAAAATCGTCCTCATCTTCTGGTGCCATGCTTCTAACTGGACTGCCAATGAAAACAATATGGATTGAAATTGAATTGGAAGTAAACAATAAATGTCAAAAATAGACACAAACACACCAACAAATCTGAAAAAGTTATGCAGCATAATTGCTAGAAATGTAGCACTGTAAATACAAGGGAAGTTCAATGATAGTCCGCCCAAAAGTAAAACTGAAACAAATATTATAATTATAAATTTATTACCTGAAAAGTGATTCAAAACTTCCAAGACGCTCCAATACATGAGTTCGTGTAGACAAAGGTGTTCCAGCTTTCGGAGAAACTTGGTCATTTTCGCAATTTCCATGCATTCTTTGTATAGAACTAAGAGTTTCTGGTGCCTTAAACGCAGAAATATCAAGAACTTGGAGATTCTTGTTGTCCTCCTTGTCTATATCCCTGACCTGAAAAAAATCTGAAGCATCACTGCCAGTCACACTTACAGGGGATTGACAGCGATAATCCCGAATTTTAGGCGATAAGAGTAGGCTTTCATCATCTGATATAATCCCAGCAGCTGCAGCAGTAATAACAGTTGCACCATCAACAGGAATTGCATAATCCATCCATTCACTAAATGACTCCCTCTCTGGGGAGTTTTCCACCTGTAACCTTAGTTGATCATCTAGTTTGGGCGATGATGGAACGCTGCCAGTGAGAGTTATCTCATTTATAAACTGTGTTATCCGATTCAGGCGCTCCTGTGCAATGAGACTGCATCCAAGTAAGGCGTAATAAATTCAACAGGGTCTAGAAAAAATCAAAGGAATTGACCATATTTGCACAGAAAAGTAAGTTAGTATATGCCAATAAGCCGCAATAATGCTAACCTGTTTAACGTCTCAAAGTGTAACTCAAAGAAGGGAACTCTAGTCAGAAGACAATAGCAGCGAGGTGCAGAAACCAGAAAACGGCTGCATGCCCCAGAGGGATATGAAAAAGGAGATGAAATGCCTAAGATACCAGGGGGCCTTTGAACAATTTCAGGCACATGTAAGCAAACTCCATAAAGTGTTGTATTGTCTGCTGCCTGATCAACATAATGTGTTTTCATCAATCATTACAGTAAGAAATAAATGAGAAGCAACTAAATAAAATTGATCCAAACATACACACACACATTGAAAGTCCCTTATCTTCATAATTATATCGTATCGTAGCATAAGATATGCAGTAAGTTTATGTATAATCCATGCTTTAAGCTCTATTTGTTTGTTCATACGGGACCAGGCTGCAAATTAAAAGTTTATTTTTGGTTTTACTGTTCTCACTTGCAGCTTGACCTATAACATTAGGATGCCCTTTAACAACAAATGTTTTGAACTGTCGAGTTCAGATAATTGATAGACACATCTGAAGTTTTATCTAATGAAGGAAATACTAAGTAGCTAAGAAAAAAATAAATACTGGAAGATATTTTACCTCCTCCCCTTTTGGTTCACTCAACAATTGTCAAAAAAGAAATTGAAAATAATAATATGTTGAAACTTGACACATATATAATCTTGCACAATCTAATCTAGCACAAGTCAGCAAGGGTACAGGTAAGTCAAATAAGAGTTCAATAGAACAATCATTAACCATAGATATCAATACAAAAAATTACCTTTACTGCAAAGACAAAGGAAAGATCATCTTTTCCTAAATGTTCCTGTAGAGAATAAAAGCAAAAAGAAAATGATATTATCTTTGGTTGCAAAGGTGGTAAGGGCTCAATGGAAGGTTAATAATACAATGAACATTGGATTGAAAAATGAAAGATAATGAAATGTAGACCTTCCGAATATTTCTCTACAAATGCATGCATGTAACATATACCAAGTATTAAGTTATACTTAGAATGAATTATATTATCTAGCACACTAGATGATATATTGCTTTAACTAGCTTGTCAAAAAGAAAAAACATGTTTTTTTCAAGAAAAAAAAGAACTACAAGATTGATGTGGCATTCATACCTGTCCATAGACAAGTTCATTTAGTTCACTAAGAGATGGAGTCCTCTCCAACAACCATGCCTGTAAATCAACACTTCATAAATGAAACAGTTTGCGGAAAAGCAGATTTTATTAATTAACTAAACTTATTGTTTATAAAAAACTGTTACTTTTATCCTACTAAGAAAGTGTCAAATTCTACCAAAAATAAAGGGTGGTAAACGTATTATTTTGTAATTAAGAAATCGCAAAATTTAAAGGCAAGAATATAAGTTAATCTGAATAAGCTAAATGCAAGTCAGTATAGTAAGATTTCTATAGATTCCATAAACTTAGAGCAACTTTATTGCACATACTGTTTCTTAGTTTCTCTCTCCTGCTGACCTCACTTTTCAACGTTTAACTTGTTAGTTAATGTTGCTTGTGAAGGCAACTGCATCTAAAAATTTCTTGTCTCTTGTCATATTATCATAACATTGGATAAACAACTACTGTTAAAGTTGCTCTTACTGTGTCAGCTGCCAGAGTGATAAAAATTATGTCCATATATTTTGTAATGTAATGATAAAGAAGATAACGGAAATTTCTTACTCCAAGATAAATCAAAATATGTATTCATTAAGAAATCAAATAATTCACACATCAAAGAAAGGGAACGAGCAACATGCAATGATGGTAGAACCAATTCTGTAGCTCCAAATGCGAACATTGGAAAGAAATAGCAAACAATTTGCAAGGTAGAAGTTAAAATGAAAAAAGAATTTGACAACTCTGAGTACGTAATATAGCATCAAACAGACCTTAACACCTTCAGGAAAGCAAAAGGGAACTAAATCCTTCATACGCATTGTTAACTTCTTTGTAGGAGGATATTTGAATAGTATCTGCATGTTTGCAAAAAGGTATGAGAGCTACAACGAACGCATAGATCCATAGAAATAGACTAAATTGTAAATATAAATAAGGATGAATCGGCTGAAGTTTGCTAGCTAGGAATTTTTATGATTAATTATTTGTACGGTAGCAGCACACTCTAAACTCAAACAATTCCCATTCACTGTCAAAATACAGATATAATATTCCAACATCTTTCAAAAATGCTGTGAAGTTCCTTTTATATTCCTAGAAATCCTAGACACCAGATATTCACGTGTTGCCTATAACACTCAAGAATTTAATTTTAAAAATTTATAAAAAGAAAAATAACAGACAAATTGCAATTGAAATATTCTGTTTATTATATGCAAAGACTGGACAGCCAATTATCTCTTCTATTCTATGTTTCCTTAAATGAATGTATCAAATGTTGTTAATGCTGTATCAAATGAATGTATGAAAGAAAATACTGATATCTACCAAACCTGAGGTTCCAAAGTTGGTTCTGGTACTCTTTGTTGTTCAGGCTTTCTGCAATTTCGAAATTCAGGTTTCACCCTCTCCTTTTCCCACTTCTTCCTTCTTGCGAATGAATGCTCCACAGCTTCCAAATTAGCATCTGGATGCAGCCCCACAATCACAAAATGTTCAAAGAGCGATGTCGGCTCCTTATTTTGTACACAGTCCTACAGTAATACTCACACTGACTTACTTCAACAAAATGATAAGTTTACATTTCTCATAAATAAGTGCATGGTACACAAACGTCACCTCCTAAAAGTTAGTTCAATAATGCATCATTGTTAACGTTCCGAGTCTACATGAAGAACCTTCAAAATAACTTTTAGAATTAACAGTATACCAATTACTAAGATACCAGCATAGGCATGGTTAATTATACATATAAGAAATATCAAAAACTCTCAACACTCATGCTAAGTTCCTTTCGAGACTAAGATGCAGAAACAACTGCTACCAATTCCCTTCAGTGATGTTAAAATATTGCATGCAGAAAAACTATAATTTTGAAAACAGACAAGAGAATTAAAAGAATTGTTAAACTTCATAGATGACAATGAAGTCATGTAAATATATTAAATTGCATACCATTTGCAGATGAGTCAAGCAAGGAATACTTTCAAAAATAAATATAGCACGTGAAGGGATTCTAAAAAATGAATACCAGACTTTTAGGATGAAGCCGATACCACTGCCGTTTCTGGTTTGCCATGAGCTCAGGGTTGAAATTGGCCAGGGAATCTTCTTCGCGGGATTTGCTACCCCAGCGCCATGCCCTGTGCATGTGAGATTTTAATTTCTGAAAGCTATTAGTACGCTGAACTCCTCTACTAACAAGCTCACTTTGACAACGTCTATGCCCACCAGGCCCCGTTTGAGGCATGCTTGACCCACCACCAGAATACATATTCTGCAATGCTTCCCCAGCAACTCTGAATGCGCCCCCAGAAAAATGCTGCAGAACCCGCATTGGTGATGAAGGCGTCTCCTCCTGAGGTTCAGCCTCTCCTTTTGAGTCCATCTTCATATCCACCTACCTCATGCTCTCAATTTTCACTTCACCAATCAATTGCACCCTCCACTCCATTGCTCTACCTCCACCCTTTTCAATCATTCCACCGAATTTCACCATTCTACCACATATTCATTCCAATGTGAAGACCCCAGATGGAAGTTATCACCAAAACTATTCCAGGGATCCTCCTTTCTCCCAAAAAACGTTTTTTTACGCGATTTAATGATCAAAGAATCATATAATTCTACTGGGCAGGTAGATTCCACCTTTTTTTTTTTCTTTTTCAAAATCTCAAAGTTTCAAATTTTCCACCCGAATAATAATAGGCACCAACCTGGTTCTAGGCCAAAGAACAATATTCTCATTAATGACCGAATTAACAATATTCTCATTAATGGCAAGAGAATGCGCAGAAGGAAAGAGGGAAATCAGAAGGAATAACCCTCCGAGGCATATATTACTTGTAACGGAAACAAGAGTGAGTAAATGCAGGGAAATTCAAAAACAATGCAGATTGTTTTGGTGTGGCAAAGACAGATGATGTACCTGTTTTTCGTGGCTCCTGAGGCTCGGTCCTTGTCCTTGACGGAACAAAGCGAGAGAGAGGGGAGAGAGAGAAGAGTTGCTAAATATAGAAATGGAAGAGAAAGGAAGGAGATGGTTAAGTGAGTGGAGGATGAACCTTTGTTTGGAGTTTGAACAAACAAAAATGAGAATGGAAAACTAAAACACTACTATTCGTGTCATGTCATAAAAACACATAACACAACAACATAGGAGAATATATTTACGAACACGGTCCTCAACTTGCATTAATGATGCATGATCGGACACTGTTCCATTTGATTCCAAGCACACAAGCCAACTTTTATTAATTCATCGGACCAAGTTTTGTGGCCACTGCACGTGCTTCAAATAAAAGATTTCTTTTTTACCTTCCAATGCAAGAAAAGAAAAAAAAAAATATTACAAAAAAAAAACTCCACCTTTAGAACCACTACAGCGTTGTCACATTCGCAGCCTGAGAAGTCTTGAATGTGCAAATATATAAAGTCTTTTATGACAAGTTTGAAATTTTTGAGATTTTGTTTTTCATTTAAGAAACTGATATCACAACACGTTCCACTTTCAATGACTAGAATAATGGTTTCCTCAAATAAACTGTTCATATTTTGAAAACTTTATGCTTTATTTATACTAGTATTTTTCAGGACAAATGTTACTTTACACAATTAAAATTTATAATAAATAAATATTTTTTAACATATAGATTATATTATATCTAAATTTCATAGTAGATATATATTCTTAAATATATAAGTAATATTATAGATTTTGATAATCAATTTATATTTTCACACGATGATATTTTTAACTATTAATAGTTGATTTTAGAATATTGAAATTCAATACATAATGAAGATGAAAAGGATAAATACGTTTTTTTTAAGACCCTTATAAATATACTAACGTAAAAAATTTCTTAAAGAACTATTCTGATTCCAAAAATAAAAGGACGGTGTTTAATTATAATTTTTTGGAGTGAAATATTTAGACGTTGAATTTTGACTTTGACTTGACCTTATAAAATATATACTAAACTAAAAATTTTCTTAAAAAACTATTCTGATTCCCAAAAAAAAAAAAAAAAAAAAAAAAAAAA
>Ga0099825_1004377_pt1 | contig 18536 bp, 10 predicted proteins | sample SiratroredBW_FD_76838 | JGI IMG/M metagenome (GOLD analysis project Ga0099825, IMG submission 76838) | Root nodule microbial communities of legume samples collected from California, USA - Siratro red BW | ecosystem: Host-associated > Plants > Roots > Nodule | place: USA: California | collected...
GATGGCATAATTTTCATGTTGCAGGTGAAATCGTGCAGAGGGGGCACAATTTCACTTAAGTTTAACATAGGACTAAATTAAGGTTAATGTGCAATTGAATTACGAAGCCAGATTGAAATCGTGAAATCGTGTAATCGTGTAATTATGGCATAATTTTCATGTTGCAGGTGAAATCGTGCAGAGGGGGCACAATTTCACTTAAGTTTAACATAGGACTAAATTAAGGTTAATGTGCAATTGAAGCACGATTTTAGTGTATTTAAATTTTAGAGTATTTTTTTCTTTTTGTGCTCACTAATTTAATCATTATTGCAAATATTATTTATGAAATTTAATTTAGTGGAATTGAAGTTATGATTAAAGTTTGATATGTTGAAATTGTAATTATAGGTGTTAATTTTATTTATATATGAAAGATGCAAATGATTGTTGGAAATAATATGATATGATTAGTTAACTAAAAGAATTTATAGTCAATGAAAAACATATTGTATTAGTTTATTATTTGAAAATAACAGTTATTGTAATTTTTTATTGTGAAATTTAATGAATATGAAGAATGGAATGATTGTTATGGTGTTTTTTTTTTTATTTTTTTTTGCAAAATTTTATGGTTAGTGTATATAAGAGGTGTTTATAGAAATTTAAAATTAATTGGTACTAAGTAAAAAATTGTTAGTTTGATATAACAAAAAATTGGGTAAGTTCATTTTGAAAGTAATGCTGTATTTGAATTTATGGCTATGTTAATATGATGAAAAAATGTTGATATTAATTGGCATGTTAAGTGAAGTTAAATTTGACTAGTTTGAGTGAAAATAATTGAATTTAAAAAGTAAATAAATATAAAAACAAGAAAATGTGTTTGAAAGAAATGAGGATTTGTTAATGATAAATAATATAATATAATATAAGAGTTCACTGATACAATTACAAAATGTTATGAATTATTTGGGATGACATGTCACGATGAGGTCTTTTTGGTCTTCTTGGGTCTTGTATGGCGAGATGTCACGATGAGGTATTTTTTGTCTTCTGGGTCTTGTATGGTGAGATGTGGGTGGTATTGGATGATGGTCATTATCATCATCGTTGTGCGACTTGGATATAAGCATTGGGTTGATGATATTGGGAAAATGACGATGGATGGAACGCAGATAATGGGATAAATGATGATGTTCTAAATGTATTTGGTAGAAGTGAAAAACCAGGTATTTGAGAGGAAAAAATGTTGAATGTAGATGAAATCTGGTTTATCAGATATTGGAATGACATCGGTAATTGATGTTCTGTGTGTGGGTGGTGGAGGTGGAGGAACACCATAGTGACTTGGTTGACCAAATGTTGAGCATGAAACTATGGATGGAAAGAAGACCTAACATTTGTGGAGGTTCGTGCTTGATATCTTGTAGTGTGTCATACTGTAAGAAAAAAAAAATTAAAGAAGTGAAAAAACATGATGAAAATAATAGGTGTATGAACTTACATCGTCATTGGTCGCATGGTGGTGAAAGGTACTAGATAGTGATTGTGTTGTCACACAAATGACCATTGCTTGTAAAGTGGACTCCTTCAATGAGTTTGTTGTGGTGATTATTCTGCATTGCTATCCAACTTTGATGATATTGTGGCCAATAATGGTGGGGATAAATATTTAATCTGATCACAAGCTCAAATTTGAGGCATTATTTAGGTAAGCAAATAATAACAAATACATCAAATGCAGTCACTATCGACATATTTTCAATTAATGATAAAATGTGTGTTCGAGTATATTGAGCTATAATATCATTTGTTGTATTTTCAGAAAATGATTGAAAAGTGTTTCTTAACCATGACAAGCTGATGGTAGTTCTCAAAATCACATTTTTTAGAGATGTGGCACCGAGGAGGTGTTAGTAGACAGATACCAAATCACCACTCGTGAATCCAGTAATAGTCATCAATTGGTAGACCCAATTGCAAGGCCCTTTAAGGTAATCGTGGTTTCTTCAAACGGAAGATGGAAAGTGTGGGTCGTAGATCTCTACCTTTCGAGTAATATTGTTACGAGGTGGTGATTTATCGCTATTAGTGAACGATAGGAGGTGTCCGAAGCCTCTTATATCCATAATTAGTTTTATACGTGGGTGAATCAAGTTTGCATGCCTAGTCATTTAGATCACATGCCATTGGAAATGTAAGAGTCGTTCGTTTCCTTCCCATAAGATCTTAGTGACATATTTATTTTGTAGGCGTAAGAGCGACATGTTGGATGAAAATCTACTATGATAAACCATTGTAATTGTTTTAAACAATATATATTATTTTAGTACTAAAATTATAATAAAAAATAAAAAAATATTATTTTATTTATAGGCCATATGATCAATCCAATATTATTCTTGGACCAAATATAATAGTATATCGATTGTAATGACATAAATGTAATTTTTTTATTGCAATTTTAGTATTAATTATATATATATTGTTAATCAATTATAATGACTTACATAGTAGAATTTCGTTGTCATGTTGTTTTTATGCCTACAAACTGAACATGTTACTTATGGGAAGGAAATGAACAACACTTATGTCTTTGACGACATGCAATCTGGATGACTAAGCATGCTGACTTGGGTTCATCAACGTAAAAAATTAATTATGGATATAGTGGGCTTCAAACACCTCCCATGTTCACTATATTGTGATAAATCACTACTTTGTAACATTAGTCGAGAGGTGGAGATCTGAGACCCACACTTTCCATCTTCTGGTTGGAGAAACCACAATCACCTTAGAAGATGCAACCTTGCAATTAGGTCTAATAATTGATGGTGAAGCTATTATTGGATTTACGAGTGGTGATTTGACATTTGTATGTCAAGACCTCATCGGTGCCACACCTTCAAAAAATGTGGTTTTAGAAAATATCATCAAGTTTTCGTGGTTAAATAACAACTTCCTGAGGATCCAACAAATGATTTGTAGCTCAATATGCTCGAGCACATATTCTATCATTAGTTGGAAGTATGTAGTCAGTAGAATGCATTTATTGTTGGCTGATCTAAACAATGTCTCAAATTTTAGTTTGGGCTAAACTGTTTTAGTATCTTTGTACCGTGCTCTACATCACGAGGTTAATTATAACCAAAAAAATATTGGTAGATGTATGCTTCAGCTTCAGTCTTCGGCTTGAGATCGAATTAAATACTTATTCCTAGATAACCAATCCCAACATCAATTTCTTCAACTAATAGGAGGAGGGGGAAACAATGGAGATAGGCATTTAATCCGGTCCCAAGCCTAAGACTGAAGTAGAAACATACATCCACTAATGTTCTCTTGGTTATAGTCAATCATGTGGTCTAGAGCACGGTACAGAGATGTCAAAACAGCTGAGTCGCAATTAAAATTTAAGGCATTGTTTAGGTAAGTCAATAACAACAAATACATCAAATGCACTCTACTGGTTTATGTGTCAAGTATCAACATACTTTCAATTAATGATAAAATGTGTGCTCGAGTATATTGAGCTACAACATTATCTGTTGCATTTTAATAATGTAGTAAGAAAGTGTATTTTAACCACGACAAGTTGATTGTATTTCCTAAAATCACATTTTTTTAAATGTGGCACTGAGGAGGTGTTAGCAGATAGACACCAAATCATCCCTCGTGAATTCAGTAATAGCTTCACCATCAATTGGTAGACCTAATTATAAGGCCACATCCTCTAAGGTAATTGTGGTTTCTTCAAGCGGAAGATGAAAAGTGTGGGTCTTAGATTTCCACCTCTCAACTGGTATTGTTGTGAGGTGGTGATTTATCACAATATCAATGAATGATAGGAGGTGTCTGAAGCTTACAATATCCATCATTAATTTTATACGTGGGTGAATCAAGTTTGCATGCTTGGTCACCCAGATCACATGTTGTCGGGGACGTAAGAGTCGTTCGTTTCTTTCTTATAAGATTTTAGTGACATTTATTTTATAGGCGTAAGAGCAACATGTTGGATGAACCATCAACTTGTACCCTCTCAAGCATAAACCATCGGCTTTGATACCACTTGTTAGGAAAATCGAGAGGGGAAACACTGAGGATACAAACAAGAATGAGATAAAAGTTCAATCCATATAAGGGAATGACATCACCTTCAACCCAAAACCTTAAGGCATTAAGTTTGTGGGTCTTTTCTTTTATATGTCGCTCAACTTTCTCATTTCTATTCTATGTAGGACTTAGGTTCATACTTGAATACCCAACCGATTAGTCATAGAGACAATATGATTTAAAAGTTTAGGATGGATCAAAAGAAACCCTTATTAATCATAATAACTTACTTCTTGCACTATAGGAAAACACTTAAATAGTATAGGCCAAAAGCCCACGTAAAACACCTAAAACCCACACTTATGCGTGGACAAAACATGGGGAAGAGAACCACACTAGGTTTGTTGACGCAAAGCCAACGTTGTGTGGGTTGGTCAGGTGGAGGCTACCTTGTGTGGGCTATATTCATGCAACTTGACGCTTAATTAAATATGATAAAGCATACGTGGGCCAAACACGCAGAAGTTGTAGAAGCTTGTGAAGGCTAGACCCATGCTTAAAATGTAATCATGAGGGTAGTGTGAGATAAGTCCTTGCATACGTCAATTATTAAATATTTTATTAGGTGGAGTTTGCGAGGGCCTGACCTACGTTTATAATAGAATAAATAATTTATTTTGAAGCTTGTGTGAGTTTGGCCCTCACATTAGTCAGAAAAATAATATATTATTTTTATTGTTGCGTGGGCTTGGCCTTTGCATGATGTGAAATCTTAAATATGTAATTGGCATTAGCGTGGGCTTAGCCCAAGCAAAGAGTAATTTAAGAAAAAAAATATTTTAAAAATTTGAAAGCCAAACCCAGAAAATCAGAAAACATCCACTAATAAGAATATGTAGAACTCCACAAATTGAAATACTAAATTGTAATTATAGTTCATCAAAATACTAAACTACAATGTATAAAAACAAAATTACAGTTTTAAAACAAAATTAAAGAAGACACGTAGAACAAATGTAGAACTCATGGGAGGAGTTGGTCGTCATGAGCTTCATCATAGTGTGGGTGAACTTGATTGGTACCAGTTGAAGTATCAGCACATTGACACTCCATCATGTTGGCAAGCTGTTACTGCATAAGCTTCATTTGGTCCTGTAACTCCCTAACTATTTCCTTTGTCGTTCTTGCTTCTTAGGAACTAACTAATAAAACTTAGGAACTATGAAACAATTAAGAGTTTGAAAATGAAATTATTCGAATTCAAATGATAGGAGTTGAGAAAACGGTGAACTTGAAGAAACAGAGAGTGAAATAATAAATAGATAAGAAAAACCATATAAACACGTAATATCCTAGTAATATCCTAAGTTATTTTTGTAACGTAACTTAATTTTTATAATTCTATTGTATTATTTTAAGTTTTTCTACAACTTTTATTAAAAAGGTTAGTTTTTTGTATTTGGCTATTGGTTTAAAATATATTTTTAAGATAAAATTTTTTCTTCTTATTTTTATAATCAAATATTTTATTTAATATTTAAAATTGTATTTTGTGTCAATTTACTTTTAGTGAAAAAGTTTTATAAACTTTGTTTCTTAAACTTATTATATATTTGTTATATAACTTGTGGAATGAAAATTTTCTAGAAAAAACTAAACACTTATGCAATAGCACCATCGAGGAAAATCAAGACTTTATCTCATATTAATTGTTATGTAATTAATGTTTCTTCATGCAACTTCTATGCCAAATATAGAGTAGGTTGGTTAGCAATAAATATTACATTTCTGGGAAGACAATAACTATATCATCCTTACATGCAAAACATTAAATAGAAATTCTCATGACACAACTAAAGACTAAAATAATAACATACCAAATTGGGATTGTGCCACGAGCTACATCAACACTACCAATTGTATATTCCAATATTAAGGACCAGCTAATTAGATGGGTTGAAACAATATTTACCTATTGAATCATAAGATTTAGATACAATGAAAAATAGCTTGAAATGCATATAGTTAATGTGTAATTGTATTGTATTTCATACACATAAGTCTAATAACAATAATTTTAAACCAGGAATTGATCACAAAACATTCTAACCATAAGTCTATGGAACAAAATTGTGGACATACCTTGAATATTACTATCCAGTATCAACTTAACCTAGTTTTAGTCCAATCCCCAAAATTTATACCTTTGTTTTGTCTCCTTATTCTATTCATCTTCACATTCAATGTCAAAGGACAAATAAAAAGAAATAGACAAAAAATAAAATAAAATAGCTTTTTCTCTCCTCACTAAGGAAGAACAGTGCCTTTGAGTAGCCACCGTACTCTGGCTACTGAGTGATTTGGTCCATAACTCAATTTTATATTAAATCTTATAATTTCGCCAATTTGACCAGTTACTCTGGCTACTGAGTGATTGGCTCTTCAATCTATCAATTGTGTCAAAAATCATATTTATGCTAATAATGATTTCAATAGTTATGTTCAGGAAGTAATTTCGTTCTTATTTTGAAATATTTTAAACTTTTTGTTTCTTAAATATGTTTTCTTTGGACCAACAATCTCACTGGACCAATCCCCCCTTCTTTAAGTACCTTACAAGACATTGTAGAGTTGCCTATTGGGGATCTGTATGCTTTATCGGGGTCAAGATATAGCAAAATGTTTTATTGTTACGAGGCCAATAGGAGCTAACGTTTGCTGATGGAGTTGATGTATACATGTATAGGTTAACTTTACTAAAAAAAAGTGACTAACAGAACCTATTAAACCAAACCCTATTTTGAAAACAATTCTATTTTTTTTTTTGGCTTGGCTATGTTTTGGGTATGTTCCCTTCCTAAAAATTAACATAATCCACGGAGCATGTATATTATCAAGAATTTAAAAAGCAAAGAACTATTGCTATCAAATTGGGTATCTAAATGAACATGGCTATATTCCTTACTTTCATGCTACTCTTTTTCCGTCTTTATTGTTATCAAGGAAGAAACATTTTACTATAGTTGCTAGAGAATTTTCTTGCAGGAAATTCCAAATTTATGCTTAAAGATAATTGCTTTATCCCATATGTCTTCTAGTTCTTGTACAACACAGGTTATTAAAACACAGGGTAGAGGGTATTAAAACATTTCCAAACTACAATACCACCATGGTTTCCAACAACAATGCACATGGTATCTCCAAAATACAGGGCAAACCATTCAACTGTAGTGCAAAGCTCACACCATTGTCGACCACCGACCACGCCAAACGTTGATCACCATAGACCACCGCACACCCAAACGTCAACCACCACAAACCATTGCAACACTTCCAAAAACTAAAAATCAAAAAACCTAATGACGAAATCAAAAATTAAACCGAACAATCAACCAAAATCAAACTTACAATGGAGTGAGGATGCAATTTGAACAAAAATGGTGAAGAAATGGGATGACACAGGCAGCGATGGTACGTTTTAGGGTTTAAGAGCTCGAGTTTTTGAAAAAATGGTGAAGATGAATGCGCAAATCTGAAAAAATTGGGTATTTTATAAACGAATGTGTGTGGGTTGTGTGTGGGCTAAACCCATGCTTTGAACATTAAACCATGCCCCGCCTGAGCCCACACATATTCGTGATGTGGCATTGACCCTACAACAGCTCAGCTCACGCATATGCGTGATGTGGCATATGCATGGGTCTAGCCTACGCTAACCTTTCTTTAAATATATTAATTTTCTTAAATATATAATTTTTAATTTATTTTTTTAAATATTGTGCCATAAGAGTAAATTTTCCCACTTACCCTTTCGATAAAATCATATATTTCTAAAATCAGTAAAACATTATAGCAAATTTCTTCATTGTTATAGTCATAAGCATAATTTGTATAAATAATTACTTTTGTATAATAAGATATAAAATAAAGTGTGTAATTGTTTCCTATGGATATTAAAATTAGTTAACAAAAAAAGTTTTATTTTTTTAATGTATTAAGTACATTTTTTAATGATTTTTTTATGTATAATTATCAAAAATCAAGTGTTATGGTTTTAAGATATAGTTAAAATTATAACAAAAAATAATTTAAAAACCTTTTTTATTAATTTTTATGGATAAATAACAATCTTATAATTATTGATATACTTGAAAAAACATGTTTTATAATTGATGATCTCGAGTGTTGCTTTAAATACTAGTACGTTACTCTAGGTTAAATTAGAGAAAATTATATTTGTATTTGTTACAAAGTTGAAAAAAATTAGTAAATTAACATATTTATTTTTAAGTTTGAGAACAAGTTTATTAATTTAAAAATATAAAAATTAAAATTAACTTTTATGAAAGATATAGGGACCAAAATTCTATTTTTTCTATAATATATTATTTACATAGCAACATAGGTTCAAACGTGTCTTCCAAATTGATTAGAAATGAATTGACTCCTTATCATATACTTTTATGAAACAATGCTTATTTAAAAGAAAATTAAAATTAGTACATGCCAGTGTAGTACATGATTATTATACGAAAACACATAATCTTATATCAAGTCAACAAATCACTTTAATCCTATTTGAATAGTATTAGAAATAATATTTTTTTTTACTACATTGAGATATTGAATCATTTTCGTATATTTAACCAAGTCAAACATTTCATTATTAAAGAAGTATTTATTATTTATTAAAAAAATATCTCATTTCGTTATAAATTATAGTGTTGACATTACTAAATACAATCCAATATGATATTAACATTGCTAATGAGTCTCAAGCCAAATTGATACTCTCAAGTTCAATTTATTAACTCATTCTTAGGCCTAAAGTCTAATTGTTCTTCTTAAGCCTAATTTAACTATACAAGTGGTCACATATACTACACAATCCTATATGATATTAACATCTCATAATAAGCCTCAAACCTAATTGACACTCTTAATTGAATTTATTAAAGTATTATGAGACTTAAGGTTGAGTTATTATTCTTAACTCAATTTAATTACACAATTCACATTTACTTTTTAACTTATTATTTTATTTACAAAATTTTTTCTATTATATTTTTTAGTATTTTTTCAATTTTTTAAAAATTTATTTTTTCAAAATTAAACATTTTTATAAATAATTTATATAAAATAATTTAATTTTTTTAATTTTCATACATACATACATTTTATATTATTTTTTTCTATTATTAAATTCTCTCTTATAAAACTACAATTATTAATATAAATTAAAAATAAATTAACTATACTATTTTTGTTATAAATTAAATATTTTGTTTAGGTCGTTTATAAAAGTTTATATTTTTAAAATTTTTTTCACCCTTGTGTGGGTTAAATCCATACTGATTTTATTTATTTTTTAATTTTCTTTTGCGTTGCATGGGTCTAACCGATACTGCCTACTTTTTTTTTATGGGTCAAACACTCGTTGCATTTAATTCTTTTTTAATTTTCTTTTCTATTGTGTGTGGGTCAAGCCCACACTTCCTGTAATTAATTAACTATTGTAATATTATTTTGCGTGGGTCTCACCCTCGCACAATTTTATTTTATTTTTTAATTTTTTTTCAAATTTTGCATGGGCTTAGTGCTGTCTATATTTATTTAATTTTAAATAGTTTGTTGTGCATCTTTCGTGAGCTGGACCACACTTTGCTTTAATTTTTATTGTCAAATCTTTTTATTTTATTTTACATAGGTTGTTTTATTTCAGAATGGGTTTGGCCCATACTTTTTTAGTGGGCTCCACGTCTCATGCATTCTTCTTGTAGTTAGAGTGTTTTCTTGTAGTGTTGTATATGGGTTACTACTCCAAGTCTCCTCTTATTTTTACGGATACAAAAAAAAATCATATTGTGACCAAACCTCTTAATTGTTTTGCTAAAAACTTAGAATATGTAGTAAAAATATAACATTTTCTCATTACATATTTATAAACACTGATTATTACTTAATCTTTAATTTGTAAAATCTATTCTAATTTTTAATAAATACAAATTTCACTATAGTTGTATAATTTAAATTAAGAGTAATGCTATATTCTCTCTAATAGTAAATTCTCTTTAACACCAGATAAAAAAAAGTTTTAAAGAAAAAGTAAAACATTCAGTGTTTGGAAGATTTTGTAAAAAGATTCATCAATTTAATGGGCATAAGAATATTGTAATAAGACTACGGGTTTTTTAAAATTAATATAAGTTTATGTGTCAATCATATCTTGTTCACATTTCAATCACATCTAATAATTTTAAATAATTTTCTTATAAACTTGAATTCCACCTAAATTAATCCAGAAAATGAATGAAGGGTTAATTAAGGTAACAAGAATGGTTCAGCCATCCCCATTGAAACACATCTAAGGTGAGATTCACATTTCACATTTCACAGCAATGGAAGGCATAGAACACAGAACAGTGAATGTGAACGACATCAACATGCACGTAGCGGAGAAAGGCGAGGGTCCCGTCGTCTTGTTGCTCCACGGCTTCCCGGATCTCTGGTACTCGTGGCGGCACCAGATGGTGGCTCTCAGCGCCCTCGGGTACCGTGCGGTGGCTCCTGATCTACGTGGCTACGGAGACACCCATGTCCCAACCTCAGTGAGCAGCTACACCATCTTGCACCTCGTGGCTGACGTCGTGGCACTCATTGACTCACTTGGTGACGATCAAGTCTTCCTCGTTGGCCATGATTGGGGAGCCATCATGGGATGGAACCTGTGTTTGTTTCGACCCGAAAAAATCAAAGCCTTTGTTTCCCTCAGTGTCCCTTACATGCCTAGAAATCCAAAAATGAAGCCAATTGATGCCATGCGAGCCTTATATGGAGATGACTACTTTATCTGCAGATTCCAGGTTAACATGTTGCTATTTCTGTTTTAATTATAAACACTGTTCAAGCAACAAAAGGTTTTAATTATGTGATAGATTAATCCTGGATCTGATGTTATGTGATGAATTAATTGATTATGTAACAGGAAGCAGGCGTGGCAGAAGGTGAGTTTGCCAAAAGTAGCACTAAACAGCTGATGAAGAACATTCTTATGGGTCGTACTGCTAGACCACCGATACTAAATGATGGGACTGGATTAGGGTTCCATCCCGATGCTACAAGACCCCTTCCCAATTGGCTCTCACAAGAAGATCTCTCTTATTATACTTCTAAATTTGAAAAAACAGGCTTCACTGGAGGCCTCAACTACTACAGAAATATCAACCTGTAACTTTCAACATTCTTCGTTGTCTACGGAATTCTAACGTATTTGTCCATCAATGAAATGTTGTTCTTTTTGAAGTATTTCATTAGTTCTTTGCATTCTGTTTACAGCAATTGGGAGCTCACAGCAGCATGGACAGGAGTGCAAGTCAAGATTCCCTCGAAGTTCATTACGGGTGAGTTGGATGTGGTATACACTTCACTGGGGATGAAGGAATACATAGAGAGTGGTACTTTCAAGAAAGATGTGCCATATTTGGAGGAAGTGGTTGTGCAGAAAGATGTTTCTCACTTTAACAACCAAGAAGCTGCACAGGATGTCAGCAATCACATTTATGATTTTATCAAGAAGTTCTGATATTATCAACTTTGTTGATGGTGGTGAGCTCACTCTGTATTCTGTCAAATAATTTGGTTGCCTCTACGCTCCTAAAGATGCTCACAAAATTCCATATGTCGATTGTGCTCGTTAAGGAAACATAGTTCAATTCATGTTTGCACCACATACTCTAATCATTGTTCCCTACAAGTCAAAGAGTCTCCTCATTTTTAATGTTGTTGCCTGAATTACTACAATTCTAATTTAATATAGTCATCTAGAAACAATGTTTAAATGTATACCTAATTTTTTGAAATCTCACTTCGATTCAAGATAAGATTAGTTGCTTAAACTCATAACTTCTTAATATAGTATTATTTGAATATATCCTAGTGAGGTTTGATGAGTACGGTAACATCCGTTATTAGACCATTCAGGAGATGTACATATCTCAACGTGATAAGAGTGTATTGAAGATTTCACATCAACTAGAGATAAGGTCAATTTAAATATATAACCTAACCTTATACATTTTAAGGCTTAAACTTTGTCTTAGTGTTGATTTCAATAACTTTACATAAGAGCATATTATTGTTTAAAGAGTTGAGTAATAATTAAAGAGTATAATGAAGCATCTATAGTTGAATAGTTTTAGAGAAATAGGTGATTGTTCCAATGGTGACTCTGACAAAAGAAGTGAGTTTAGAGGAATGTGGAAGGAGGGTGGGGAAGCCAACGTCAATAATTGAACCTACAAAATGGCCCAAAATAAATCCTCCAAGCCATAAAATGTTTGTAGGGCTTGGTTTCCAAAAGCATTCAATTGGGTTTGGCCCATGCTCCACGTGCAACAAATTTGGATACAAGCCCATATCATTCAACTTCCGCTATCGAGGAAATGTACAAAAGTATACCTCTCGACGAGTAGTTAGGGTTTCAATAAAGAGGCGATGAAGGAGAGTTGATTGGGAAAATCGATGACCTAAACAAGAGTGACCCAACAAAGAGTAATAAAATTAATCAGCAACTAAATTAAAGGTGAAAGGCGAACACCAAACACAAAAGTAGTGGGAAGCATACACCAGACATCGTTTGTTAGTACTGAGAAGCAAATGAAACTCGTACAAGTTACGAGAATCAGTCCAACGATTAAACGAAGGTTGATGCTTGGGGATACAGGTCAAAGATGGATCAGGAACAAAAATTGTCCCATTTAGGTGCGCCTCCCTTTCAACCCTCAACAACATCATGTCTTGAGGTCAGTCACTCAATCTTTATGTTATTCTATGTTTGATTTGGATATTTATAATTGTAATAAACTTTTTTGGATTAGAAATAACATATCCAAAGCCTTTAGATTGTGAAGTCTAGGAAAACAAATAGGTTTCTCACACATAGGTTCAAAGGAAGATGTAGTAACAAGGAAGATGTAGTAACAAGAATGATTGAGAAGGTGGAAACGGACAACATTATGAAGCATGGTTAAGAGGAGGGGAACACGGTTAAGAGAAGGGGAACACGAATGGGAATTTATGAAGACTGTGAGCATAAATATTAGAGGGCTAGGGGGCCGAGTTAAGTGGAAGTATCTTAAGGAAAATATAAGAAAGGAGGAAGTAGATATGATGTGCATTTAGAAACTAAAACAAATGCAATTAATAACAAATAAATTATGCAATATGAGGCAATAACATTGTTGAATGGATACATACAATATCAAAAAAATGGGGTTAGAGGTATTCTAAGCATCTGGAACAGTACACAATTCACATTACTAAAATCAAGATGTAACAAAGGATACATAATTGTAGAAGGGATATGGGAGCACAAAAAAAAAAAACAAGTTGTAACAATAGTTTATGTATATTTTCTTTATATATATCATTACAAGAAAAAAACTATTAAGAGACCAATTTTTAGCTACCAAATGAAATGGTTGCTAATTGTGACCAAAATAGTCATCAAATTATATTTTGGTTGCTGAATAACTACAAAATAGAACTAATGATTGAATTTAGTGACCAATTAAGTGAATATAATTGGTATATAACATTAGCTACCAAGGTTTTAGTGACCTATACAACTAGATTCTAAATTACCATTTCATTTGGTAGCTAAAAATTGGTCTCTAAATAGTTTTTTTCTTGTAGTGTATAATGAAAAGAGAATTATGTGAAAAGAACTAATTAAATGTAGAAGAAAATAGGGTTTGGTGTTTGGTAGGAGATTTTAACACAGTTAAGGACTTTAATGAAAGAAAATGACTAAGAAAAAGGTAGGAGCAAAACACTAGATTATTATTTGTTTATAAATAACATGGAACTATTTGATATACCTATGATAGGAAGAAAATTTCAGGTATAGAACAAATGAGACAGTAAAAAGCAGGCGAGATAGGATGTTAATGTCGCAAGAGTGTATAGAGTTATGGTCGAAAAGTAAACAATACGTATTAGATATTTTGACTTGGTTCTTAAACATTTGATAATTGATTATGGACCTAAACCTTTTCGCAACCTGGATGTGTGGCAAATAGAGAATCAGTTTAAAAAAATAGTGAAATTTTTTTAGGATGGTTATGAGGTTAATGGTAATGAGACTTAGGTCTTAAAAGAGAAATTGAAAAGGCTTAAAGAAGGACCTCAAAACATGGAATAAGGAGGGTTTTGGGACATTAACAAAAGTAAACAAAGTATTATGCTAAGGGTTCTAGATTAAGAGATGAGGAAAGTGAGTTAGATGAAGAAGGTAGGAGATAGATGAGTAACATATTTGTAGATATAAAAAAGTTCAACTTTAGGCAAGAATCTCTTGAAAAGAAAAAGTCAAGATCAAAATGGTTGAAGGCTGGTGACTTAAATACAAAATATTTTCACACACTAGTCAAATGAAAGACTAAAAAACATGTTCAAGGAGCTGAAAATTGACAATGAACGGTATGAAGATCCATTAAAAAAAAGAAAAAAAGAAGAAAAAAAAAGATTAAGAGCACATATAAGAATAGGTTTGCAAAAACAATTTACAAAGACAATTATGCTAGATAATATACCATTTTCAAACATTAATAGTGAAGACAATGCAATGCTAACAAGTAGGTTTATAGAAAAGGAGATTAGAGAGGTAATTTAGGACTGTAACAGTGAAAAAAGCCTAGGACCGGATAATTTTAATTTCAATTTCATAAAACAATTATGGGATATTATCAAGATGGACTTTTTAGAGCTATAAGTTGATATTAGAGTTAGGAGAAATGACCTAAAGATTGTAATGCATCTTTTATGAGTTTTTACCTAAGACAAAAAAATCCACAAGGATTTGAAGGATTGTGTATAAAATTGTTTCAAAAATCTTATTCTAAAGGTTGTAGAAAGACTTGCATAAGATTATAAATCAAAGATAACCATCTTTCATTGAGAGAAGAGGAGTGTTGGACAACGTGATGGTGATAAATGAAGTAATAGATGAGGTAAAAAGGAAAAAATAAAAGCGTATTGTGGTTAAGACATATTTTAAGAAGGCATATGACTTTGTTAATTAGGATTTCCTAACATATATGTTCAAAAGATTTGGCTTCAATTCAAAGTGGCGCAAATGGATAAGGGGTTTCTTAGAATCAACATTGATATTGATTCTAGTTAATGAGACTTCAATGAGAAAGTTCAAATCGAAAAATGACTTGAGAAGAGGGGACCCACTAGCTCCTTTTTTATTTCTTATCATGACGGAAGGCTAACACGTGTAGTTAGACAAACAGAAAATAAAAGGTTGTTAGAATGGATTAATATGGAAATTTGCAGATGACACATTATTCCTATGTAAGCCTAAGTTAAAAAATATTTCGGTCATTAAAAGTAAGGTGTTTCAGACTGGCTTAGAGACTTAAGGTTAATTTTCATAAAAACAGCTAGGTGTCATAGGAGTTAAGTCAAGAGACATTGATAAATATTTTGAAATATTACATCATAGAACCATGAAGACTCATTTACATATCTAGGAGCGTTGGTTGGGGGAATTATAGAATAAGAGAGGTTTGGGTTGATATCATATCAAAAAACAAAAAAAGAGGTTGGTTAGGTGGAAAGGAAAACATATTTCTTTTATGAGGAAGATTACCCTAATTAAATATATACTATCTACTTCCCCTCTATATTTGATATCAATGTTTAGGACACCACACAGTGTGTTGAAAGAGATAACTAAAATTCACAGGGATTTCTTATGGTAATGAAGGTAGAAAAATCATATGGATTAGTTGGAAAATCATATGAAAATCTAAGAAAGACGGAGGTTTAGGAGTAAATGACTTAAAAGTTTAATATATCTTTGTTGGAAAAATGGAAATGGAGGCTAGTTATGGAGTAATCAGGTTTATCAAGAGATGTTCTCATATCAAAATATAGATTGTGGAAATCCTTGAATGAGATTAGAGAAAGTACATATGAGTCAAGGTGGTGGAGAGAAATTAGAGTGTGTATGGAAATGGAAAATAGAAAAATTGGTTTGATAGGAACAAAGGATGGTAGAGAGGAGAAGGAAATAACATTAAATTTTAGACAAGTGGATAGGTGAAACCCCTCTAAGGAAAAGGTTTCCCATATTATATGTCAATTTAAACCTAAGGGATACTACCGTAAGGGAGAATGAGTTTGTAATAACAACAATTAGTAATGGCGTTTGGTATAACGAAGAGATTGATTTGACTGGCAAAACTTTTAGTGAATGAATTGATGGAGGAAATAGAAGGATATATGTTATACCAAGATAGGGAAGATACTTGGATCTAGAAATAGATTAAACAAAGATATACACTGTTAAGTTAAATTTGCATATAGTGGTTTATCAATGATTTTATGAGGAGGCGCATCATAAATTTTGGAAAATTAAAGCTCTCCATCAACCTAGTATTTTGCATAGCGAGTCATTAATAATAAAGTAGCTATAGTGATAACTTACATAAAAGAGGAATTGTGTTGGAGAACAAAATATATGTATTGTGTAAAACACAAAAAGAATCAGTGAGTTGTTTATATTTTTCTTATATTACAGCTATCTGAATATGACAAACTTGTGATATATGAATTAAAGTTTTATCAGCACATCATAATAGGTCAAAAGAACATTTCTTACCGTTTAAATTGGTGGACAAAACACGTTAATATATAATATGAACAATATGGTAACATAGGAATAATACCATTTTTTATGAATAAAAAGTCAAATGTAGAGAAACCTTTTGCTCTAGCATAACTTTTAAGGTTTGGTCTTTGATAACAAATAAGTATAATGAAATAAAACTTTTTATATTCAAATTAATATTTGAACCTGACTAATTAGTTAAATTATTCAGAATGTTATATAAGATTGTCAAAGGCAAGTTAGGATGGAAAGAGTTTCTTGCGGGAGGTGTTCAAATCAATATAAGACATGGGAAAAGTTTCTAAGGTATTTTAATCCAAGAAGTAAAACAGTTCTACAAAATATAATCTATGTCTATATGTATGTATAATAATGTATATTTTGTTCTCCTGATTGTTGGACATATGATGTACCTTGTGACAATATTTGTAAATGTGAAAAATCTGGGAACATTTTTTTATATATGTATATGCCTATCATACCTGATTTTATATGTCAAGGTAGGAATCACAAGTATGCCCTATAAATACTAGTCAATATCCTGGAAATATGGAACTTTTGTGAGCTTGTGGTGCAGGTTGTAGAAAAGTCAGATAGAGATTTACAAATGGAAATTACTTCATGGAAAACAAAGGAGACTATGATTGTGTTGTTGCGAAGAGAGCAATAAGGACAAAGAAACAAGAGAATACCTTGTAGTTCTATTTCATATGCCACAAATATAACAAGGTACATAGGTTTACAATTGTAAAGCCAAGAAAATAATGCAAAAGGAAACAGACTATGATGTGAAATTTAAGTCTTGGTGGTACACGTATTTTATGGAATCTTATTTGTGCTTTATAGACTTGTAAATGGGCTAAAATATTTCGAGTGTTTTATATGTTTTACAAATATCTTATTACTGATAAAAAACAAAAAGAGAGAAAATGAAGAGAAGAAAGATAAAAAAGTAGCAAAATAAAAATGACTAATTTTCTCTGCAATATGTATTTTTATGTTCCCATCTCTTAACTTTTTGCTTGTATCTTTGATAATAATTCGAATTTTTCTAAAAGTTACAATTAATTATATATTATTTTATTAATTTTAAATAATATATAATTAGAAAAGAATATGATTTAAATAATATAATTACAGTTACTATTTTTATAGAAAAATGGGTTGTTAAATAGTGCTAGTTATCAAAAGGGTATTTTCCAATTTGATCAAAATTGAGAGGTAACAATTTTGGTCAAATAAAAATTAGGAGGTAACAAGTTTATAAGAAAAAGATAATAAAAAAAGTGCATGCGTGACACATTGCGAAAGATAATAAAAAAATACCAACAATAACTTTTAATCCAGTTTTTTTAGCTCACATAAGTTTTTGTGGTTGTCAGATTATATAAAAATATTTTTTTAATTCTTGTAATTTATATATTTATTTTTATTTATTATGTTTCGAATAAATTTTAATTAGGAAATTATTTGATTTTATTAGAATATTTTAAAAATGAAGAAATTAAAAATAACGAATAGATCTGTCTAATAATATTTTTTAAAAATTTGATTTTTTTTTTACCTAAGTGAAATTCATTAAAAAACTATCATCAAAGATTTTTTATAAAAACTAAAAAGACACATTTCCGAATTCTTTTATATATATATATATATATATATATATATATATATATATATATATATATATTTTTTTTATATTTTAATTTTTTTTTTTTTATAAAAAAAATAAAAAAAAAAAATAATAATAATTTTTTTTTAAATATAAAAAAAAAAAATATACATTTTCTTTTATATATATATATATATATATATATATATA
>Ga0099825_1004381_pt1 | contig 18521 bp, 9 predicted proteins | sample SiratroredBW_FD_76838 | JGI IMG/M metagenome (GOLD analysis project Ga0099825, IMG submission 76838) | Root nodule microbial communities of legume samples collected from California, USA - Siratro red BW | ecosystem: Host-associated > Plants > Roots > Nodule | place: USA: California | collected...
TAATTTTTTAAAGAAAGTTATATAATTAATAATTTTTTAAATGTAATTTTTATCATAATTTTGTTTTATTGTTAAGTTTTTCTAACATTCAACTTTATAGATTTTTTTTGTTAATACTAATTTAACTTCTTAAAAACTAAATTCTATTAAACTAAAATAATATAGTAACTTTATTTAAATAATAATTTGAAAGAATTTGACAAGTATAACATTTATGGCCAAAATTTATAAAGATTTTCTTCCTTAATATGTTAGAGTTAATGGCTTGACTGCAAAATTTAACTTTAATTGTATTAAACTAAAATAATCAATTTCTTATTTTACTTTTTGCTATCAAAATTGTCCTGACATGTGTAGTTACCAAAAGAGAAATAATAGAAATATTATATTTAAAAAAACTCGATACAATTTAATTTACAAACTATAAATTTCCATAGGTATGGTATAATTCAATTTAATTATTAGTCTAAGACAGTAACAGTAAACTAAATGATTGTATCTGTGCTCAAAAGTATTAAATTGAAGAATAACCATGTTATACGAATTAGATAATGTAAGTGAGGTGAGACTAAAAGATCTTTAACTAATTATATGTAAGTTAATAGTTATCTTTAAACTTGATATGTTTGTATTCTTCATGCTTAGACAAATTATAAGATATAATTTTCTTGCCTAAAACTGTTTTTTAGTTTTTTTTTTCTATTTTTTACTATTATTTTATAAACACGTATTAGAAGAGAAATTGACAGTACATTTATAAAGGAAGGTACCTCCTCTGATAAATTTTTATCTTTTATGAAAATCTTTCCACAAACTTCATCTTTCCTTGCATAATATCCCGTAATTGTTTCAAAAGTTTAAATCTTATTACATTCGGTCCTAGACTCTTGCCTTCACTCACACTTCCATATCTTAAGCAGAAAACTCAGTTATAAAAAGCAGTTATCTTGCTCTAGTATACTCCCAAACTATATCCCGTTTAGCATTGGCTTGCATGGGTTATCCATGTTCAATCTTTTCTAAAATATATTCTAACTTTCTCTTTTACAATATTTGGATTCTCCTCCCACTTCCTTCTACTTCAACTCCTCTTAACAGATTACTTTTATTCCTTTTCTAGTTTAGGATTAAGTGAAAGAACTCGGTATTACAGAATCACCTTCCTGCATCCATCTAAGTATATAAATTTAATTAACTACTATCCCTTGATATTATACAATATGTAACTATCGCATTAATTATGTATTTTTGAAAGTATTGATTATCTCTAAATAAAAAGTATTGACTATTACTATTTTTCTTTGTATTAACTTATAAAATGTTGGGTTTTCTAACTTATTTGATGTGTTATATTTTAGTATTGATTGAATTTATTCATAATTAATATTTTTATTTATTATTTTAATATTATTCATTTTAATTATTATTACGATAAAAAAAAGAGAAAACACCCATAGTTAATTAAGATGTCTCATGATATTTATAATGGATTATGTAGAAAAAAACACACTTAACAAAATATTTTTTATTTTAACATTACAATTGATTATAGATGCAACATAATTATTTGTTTTTCTTCTCTCTATTTTTTCATCCTCTCTGTGGCCTTTTCATTGACGACCAAAGAAAAACATGATTAGCCCATAAAAAATTACAATGAACATCTAGATGAGTTCTTTCCAATTCAATTTATACTACTCCAGCATCTTCTAAGTATACCACAACAAATAAATAAAACTTTTGAATGATCTGAGTCCCTATTTAAGGCGTTAATATTTCGGCATGAAGCTTAGTTAACATTGTTACAAAATTTATTCCCATTTTTTTCATAAATTTTCTATTGAAACGTGAGAAATTAAAAATTATAATTCCTCTGAATTAAGAATTTACAAGGCTAGAATTTCTTGGACTGTGGAGAGGAGGAATCACTTACTGTATTATTTAATTTTAATTAATTGTGGAAAAATATAAAATTGTAATGGGATTCTGATTCTGATTCCAATACTCCTACTTTATTTAGAGAAAAAGACGTGCCACTTGATGCCTCTTGTTGACTCTGAGTATCTGAGGACGTCACTTAGAACCAAGTTTCACATTTTGTTTCTTTTGTACCCAACAAAAACAACATCAGCACATAATTCAATCACTCACAACATTTTCTTACGAACCTTTCATTGTTCGGGTACCACTGACCGTACGAGTACTGTGCATGTGGAAGGAAAAGTGTAAGAAGTTGTTGTTTGTATTTCTTGATATGCAAAAATTAAAATTATGACTAGAACAAAAATTATACTTTTAAAAGTCATTTCCTGCTATATCATGATGATGAATAATCTGAATTCCAACGTTGCGATGATGAATAACGTGAACAGTGATCTTCACATATTGTTCATAAAGCATGTGATGAAAGTGATAGAAAAAAAAAGAATTTAAGCACCGGATAAATGATTATTAAGAAAACCCAATCCAGTGCTTAAATTTTTTTTTCTACAATTTAGCTACCAAGGTCAAAGAAATTCTGCAACGAATATATAATCATAATCCATTATCTTACATAATCAATTATACAAACATAATAGTAGATTACATTATGAGGTTATGTTATATAGTATAATAAAATATTAATAATATTAAAATAATAATAATAATAATAGTGGAAAATAATAAAAAGTAATAATAATATATAAAGAAAATTTTAAAATGATACTAAAAATATATAAATAATAATTATTATTAAAAATAAGTAATAATAATAATGATTTTATAAAATAATAATAATAATAATAGTATTGATAATGAAATCATAATACAGATAATAAAATTAAAAATAATAATATAATGAATTTATAAAGTAATGATAATAAAATTATAAAACAATAAACAATAAATATAAATAATAGTAATAATATTTTTTTTAAATAATAATAATAATAATATAATTTAATAATATTTTAAAGATTATTATATAAATTAAATAATTAATAAATTTTTGCATTTTTTTTAATTTCTTTTTACTTTTTAGTTTGGGATACTAATTGCAAGAGTGATAAGTTATTAAGTAAAACAGAGTTAGTGAATTGTGACAGTTTTTAAATATTTTGTGACATGAACCATAGGTGACATCACCTAAACGCTGGTTTAGGATAGAGAAAGGGGGAGAGAGAGGGAGAGGGGGGAGAGAGGGAGAGAGAGTGAAAGAGAGAGAGGGAGAGGAAGAGAGAGGGAGAGAGAGAGGGAAGAGAGAAAAGGAGAGGGAGAGAGGAGGCAGAGAGATAGGGGAGGGAGACGGAGAGAGGGAGAGGGAGAAAGGGTCGAAAAGGGAGGTAGGGAGAGGGAGAGAAAAAGAGAAAGGAGGACAAACAAGGAAAGAGAGGATGCGAGAGGATATATATTTTTTTCTATATTTTCCACTTTCTTTGTTTTCTATAAGATAAGAAGTAAATAATGTTAGGAAATCTCCTATACATTAAAATTGTGTTTGGTAACATCAGCCAATACATTAAATAAGTACAATTTTTTTGGGTATTTATTAAAGATGTAATTTTTTTTATGAAAATAGATTAGTGATCGTTGTTATAACACAACTTTAAATAAATATGGAATGAAAAAAAAAAAAAACTAGTATCATAAATATAGAATGAAAAAATTAAAAATAGAACTGAAATACTATCGTGTTGATATGACTTTAATTTTATACTTTTAGAGTCGTGTCACTTCAATTATAGTTTTTTATTTAAAATTGTATCTCAATGACATGTCTTTTTTATCTGAAATCATATATCCATAACACAAATTATCCATTTTCATAAAAATGTTTTTTTTACACTCCTTTAATAAATACCGAAAAGAACTACACTGGAAATAATTACAACGAAAAAATTCATCAATTTAATGCTTTTGTGAACATTACCTAGTTAACTACTAACTATTTGACTAGTTTATAAACCATTAGAATAATGTTTAGTAAGTCTTTCAAGTAGCTTATTTTAGGATCCTTTGGTTTAAAAATAAACTACTTCAGCTAATTTATAACTTTTAGCTTATTTAATTTTTTTATTGTTATCTCTTATATTTTAATATAATTATTTAGTATTTTTAATTTCATTTTATCTATTATTACTTTCTTCAATCTTATTCGCACAATTAATTATGGTATCATTTTTAATATTTGTTAAGTTACTTTTTAATATTTTATGCGGTTCAAATTAAAAAGAATTTGACATTAAACATAAATAAAATTTATTAAAGAAATCAATATAATTAAAAAATAATAAATTTAAATTTATAAAAAATAAACAAGAATTAAGTTTGATTAATACTTATTATATCACCTCATTAAAATAAAACCACTTGTTCAAATTACAGAGATATACAATTTTTTTTAAAATGAATAGAAATATTAAAAAAGTTTAATAATAATTTAATTATTTAAAAAATATAAAATTATAATTAAAATAACAACATATTTTTTTATAAACACAAATTTCATTTCTATAATTGTATCTTTTTATCAACTAGTATAACAAACACTAATTTATCAACTCAAAATTTATAAGTTAAGATTATCAACTAATTTTGTTAATGAGATTCTTATTGACTTACCGTCACTTGCGTCTTCAAATAATTTTTAATTTTCTTATAATTTAATATTTTAGGTTTCAAAAGTATTGCAATAATTAATATTTGTCGTGACAATATTTATTATGTTTAACATGTTATATTTTATTTAGTTTTCTTTTATTCTTATGTTAAGAGTGTGGATGACGTTAAAAATCATATGTTAATTTATAAAAAAATTATTGAAAGGCTTTATTTATAGTCTACGTGAGATTTTTAACATTTTAAGTAAGGTTTGTATCAATTTATAAACTATTTAAAGACTATCTTTAGGAGATCTGAAATCTTCAACACATTCTTTTAGATAGATACTTCAACTCATGTATGAGATTATATTGTTTAAAGGTGGTTAAATAAGAGTCCGATAGTAAGTGACCCAAGAACCGTGTTAGAATAGGTTTTGATTAAAATTTAAATCTAACTCAACCTTAAAGTAAAATTTGTACCCATTTATAAATTATTAAAAGGTATTACCTCTAATCAAATAAGGATCTCGAGCAGTTAAATTAAACTTAAAATTCATTTTATAAAAGTAAGAAATAATCATTTTAAGTAAATAAAAAAAAATAATTTAAAAACCAACCTAACCATTTTCAATTCATTCCTGATATATAATAAATAGACTTTTGAAAAAACAGTAGTAACTTAAAGTGCACAACACGTACGAACAAACTTCGTGGAGTACGACAGTGTGGAACAAAGACACGACCATACATGAAAGTGGAAGGAACGGCTACGCACCACAAAAGCCCCTTCAACTAACGGGGAAAAAAAGAAAAATCCAAAAGCACCATCTCAAGTTATATATACTGTGCATAATTACGTCGCACTTTGAAATGAATGTTCGGTGTGATTCCTAAATATTTGAAGTATGCGTCTCTCTTTTTATCTAATTCTTTTTGTCAAACGTTGCTAAGATTAAATTATTACATTTTTGAAGCTTCATGATCAAGTGCATTATGACATAAGTTGGAAGGGTCCTACGTATAGTTTAGTACACAGTACACGATTTAAACACCATAGTTTTTTTTTTTTTTTTATCAATGTTCAATGAAAGAAGTTATAAATGGACTAAAGTAATTTTCTTAAAATCGTGTTGTTTATTTTTTAAATTTGAAGACTAGAAGAGATGAAGAAAATTAATTCGGGTTTTGAGAAAATCATTGTACGTAGTCGAACCGTACTACATTAAGTTGTGTATGAAAAACTTTTTTATTTTTATTTTTCACGTACCAATGAGAAGGATAAACGATTTAATATATGTAGTGAAATGTTCACACTCCATTAACCGAAAAACGTGTTTTTCTTTTTGTTAGTGATGGAGCGAACATCATCAAAATGAGAGTGTGTATAGTGACTCTGCTCCATTAACTAAAGATATCTTTTTCAGCGGTGTTATTGGACTCCAACACGCACCATTTTTGAAAGTGTTGTATTCTAACTCCTATTAGTGGCTAAAATTAGGTTTTACGTCAAATACTCATTTCATATTAGTTGTACTTGCATCTTTATTTATTTACTAAAGTAAGCACTCAATTTCCTTTTTAATTTTTTCACATTTCCACTCATTCTAAAGTATTTACTCTCATAATTAATTTAGACAATGTTTAGAAATCCATTCCATGGCAAGTGCTACGTACCGAGCAAGCGTGGTGATTATTAACAACTAAACCAATATTAGAGTAGTGATTGGCTGTTTGGCGGCCTTAACTTTTAGCATCCGTACCGTGAAAGGTCCAATCCGGATTCTATAAATAGAGAGATATTCTGCCCTAAACCATATGAATCGAGTGGTGGACATAGTGGTTATGATGATGGAATTATGTCAAGGGCTAGAGATTCTAAAAAGAAACAACATAGAAGAAATGGATGCTTTGAGAGAGGAAAATGTTAGATTAGAGCAAGAGACTAAAAGGTAATGAGAAAATTGAAATCGAAAGACATGATCCATCTGACTCTAATGTCCAAACATTTCTAAGGAACATAGATACAAGAACATTGCACGATGCTCTGTATGCCTTGGACAATGCAATGTTTTGTCATGTCTTCCATACATAAGAAACAGTCACACCATTGTCCAAGGACTCAAAGGGAAGATAGGAAAAAAAGAAGGGAAAGACGAGAACCATTCTCACATCAGGATGGAGATTTTTTTTTTTTTTAGTTAAACATTAGTTTTATTGCACTTCATTACACTTTTTTTCAATATTAATTAATTTATTTTCAAACATTCATACTTTATCTGGATAATACAAAAAGAAAAAGTTCTAATACATGTAAAATTTTTAGAATATCACATATGAATTAAAGTGTAAAATATTTTAACTTTTATATTTAAAGCAAAGATTGAATAAATAATCAACTTATTTAAAAGTGAGAATATGTTATATAAACTATCAGTTATCAATACCTATTAGTTTAACAATCTACTCTACTTTAATATACATTCTATTAACAATTGTAATACTTTGTTTGGATAGATAGATAGATTTGAAAGAGTAAATTTGTATGGATTTGAAAAGATTTGAAGAAGTAGATTGACTTGTTTGGATTAAGGAAAATATGGTAAAATTTGAGTTGAAAGTTTGTAAGTGAGGTGATAGGTATGATTGATATTTAATTTTTCTAATTGATAAAATTGTAAGATTACAAATTTATTATAATTAAAAATAATGTAAAATAAAATTTTATTAAAATTATTTTATAAATTATTTTTAAATATTATTAATTTTAATTTTATTATTATTTACTATTTTATTATTATATTATGTTATATAATTATAATTAATCCATCATGATATAAAATGTATTATGTTAACATAATTGGTTATAATTATATAATATGATGTAATATGATATAATAATGTTATTGAAATAATAAATAATAATAATATATAATAATATAAATATATTTATATAATAATAATAATAATAATAAATTTATAATGTATAGTATATGTTATATATACATTAATTATAAAAAATAAGGTAAAAGAAAAAATATATATGTTATTTGATATGGATGAGATGACTTTCCTTTAAAATCTCCTTAAGAAGAAAGTCTCTCTCCACTTTTCCCCATTTTTATCCCTTCTTTTCTCTGCAAATTAATATATCCAATCCATTTAATCCCAAATCATCCTCAAATTAGTGTTCAAAACTTTCACTAGTTCATCACCCTACAATATATTTGTTTATTTAACTCAGTTTGTATCCTACATCATTAATCAAACATTTTTAAACATTTTCTTCTTTTATATATACACATGTACATAACACTTATTAATTTAAAAAATATATTAATTTCATATATAAAAGTTATTTGAACTAATTATTTTTACTTAGAACGAAATTCTACAAGACAAAATTTTGATTTATATAAGATTCTTAGCTTTAAGTAAGAATTTTTAGCTTAACAATTAATGATTCATTTAAATGAGAATCAACATTAAACGAGATGATTTTTATTGTTCTTAATTTACTTGAGTGAAAAATCTCTTAAAAAAAGAGTGAAAGTTCTCATCCTTTTATTTTATTTTTACTCAAAATGACTTTTTTTACCTAAATAGCACTATTTTTTTTATGTCCCTCAATAACACTCTTTATTCTTTAATTTATCAAATAACACTCTTTATTCTTTAATTCCTCACATAACATTTTTTTATTTTTATTTTATTTTTTTATTTTTTTTACAATTATATCAATTATGTTAAATTTTACAAGAGAAGTACGACCAAGATACCCAGTTTGTAGTTCACGAATTGTGGTGTGACGGTAGGAAATTTCATAAGTTACCTACCATGCTCCCATGTGCTTGTAACATGCAAACATACATATCACGATTTTGATGTGTATATTTCACCAGTGTACACTTTGAAACAAGTCTCTCATGTCTACAAAGGTCAATTTGGTAAACTTAGAGATGAAGACTACAGGCCTACTTATACTGGTTAGATACTATGCTCAAATTCAGACATGAAAAAAAAATCAAAAGAGGCCTAAGTCAAGTCGTATAAGAATTGATATGGACATAAGGGAACATCAAAGTTAGTCCAAAAAATGTTTACATTGTCAAATGCAAGGACACATAAAGAGAACATGTCCCAACATTGTTGAAATGTTTACTTCTCGTCATTGATTATGTTTTGTTTCACACAAATTATATTTTATTTTTTCTATTAATTATTCTATTTTATTCTATTTGTATTAATTTTTTTAAGAAAATTTAATTCAATTATTTTATATTTTTTTATTTAATTTTAATCAACTAATAATTAAAATTTTTGACAACTCTTAAAAAACAACACAGTTAAAGTAATAGTACAAAAACAAAATATAAAATAAATAAAAGATTACACAATTGATATAACATTAAAAAACAAAAAAAGATGAAAAAACAGATAAAAGAAAAATAAAAAGAGTATTATTTGAGAAATTAAAGAATAATAAATGTTATTTGACGGATTAAAAAATAGTGTTATTAAGAGAAATAAAAAAAATAAAAGAATGCTATTTAGGTAAAAAAATCAACTCAAAATTATAATGTTGAATGCGAACAATTCTAAAATTACTCAAAAAATTGTTTTACCAATTCTAAAATGTTGAACGTGAACAATAATTTCGCATAAATTGGTCGCTTCAATCATGTAATGTGTAAATAATGTTAAATATTTTGGAAAATAATTGTCCATTATGATTGTTATATGACTTTTATACACTAATCATATGTTTGTTAGTATTTTATATTATATACTTTGAGAAAGGTAGGACAAAATGTTCTTTCTATTATCACAAGTCTTATCACAAAAGTCAAATATCACTAATAAATTAACATTAAATTCAAAATATTATAATTGTATTATGTTTTATGTTTTTCATGTAAAATTAGTTATTATTTATTCAAGTCAACAACAATGGAGAATGTCGTTTCCTGCACAATTCTAAATCACAAAAAAATTATAAAGCAAATCTGCTTAAACAAAATATATTCAAAATATTTTTTCCTTTGAGAGTAAAAAAGTTATAGCCTATTACATAAGTAGAATAATTAAATAAATTATAATTATAATTGTAATTTTAATTCCTTTTTGAATAAATATTTGAAATAAATTCAAATATAACAACGATTATTTATGTAATTAATTTTTAATAATAAAAATTTTCTTATTTTTACAATTATCTAGTATAATATATCCAAATTTTCTATCAATATTTGATGTTGTAGAAAGATTTATGTAAAATAAAGGTGTGAGACAAGTAGTGGATTTATTTTTTATAATAAGAATAATTCTCCTCCGAATAAAACTTCTTTGTCAAATACAATTTTATATCTAGATCAAAATGTCATTAATATTGGAGATTAAATATCAAGATTTTCAGTGATGAAAATAAATATTAAGTAAGGCTATAAACGATGAAGATTAAGTATCAAGATTATTAAGGGTAAATATCGAATGAAAATTGATTAAATATCAAGATTATTAGTGGTGAATATCGAATGAAAGTTATTAAGTTACAACACAGTTACGAGGAGACTATAAATAGTTATTATATTTACTCTATAAATATTAAATTTGTATTATGTAATACAGTTGAAATTTGTAAACACCCACATAAATACTAAGTTATGGAGAAGGATGGATTACTTCAATTTTCATAACCATTGTATTTTGATGATTTGCATTCAAGTATTTTTATATCTTACTTTTACTTTCCTTTTATCATTTAATTTATGTATTCTCTATTTTTTTACTGTTTTTTTTACAAATTTGGAACATTTTCATTTGTAAAGATACTGTGATTAATCAAGTTTAATTTATAAAACTTAACACATATGCCCATAAGAAAGAATTTACCATGAATTCCTCACATACTTATAAAATTATGTCCATTTTTATGATGAAATTCACCTAAAACCAATTGTGGGCCTCAAAAAAGTAGGGTAGCATTAATTTTTAATTATGGTCAATGCTATTATAGTCGCTCTGATCTTAACCTTTTCTAATTCAATTGATTGGGACGGTTCTACTGGCCGAAGATTTATTAATTGTAATTGTTCAAAAGTTTAAAGTTTTCATTTCTTTCTGGTGAAACGATTTTAACGGATATTAGTCATGGGTTGTTGATGTCAAAAATTTAAACGCTATAGATTGAACAATTAAAAATATTGGTTGATTAAAGTAAAATCAAAGACAATTTTGATTTAAAAAAATAAAAAGTGTTGATGAGAAAATCAATTAAGAAAAATCGAGCAGTTTTAGTTTATAAGAAAAATCTAACGTTTCGATATACAAATATTCAATGTTTATATTTAAATAAAAAAGTGTTTCCATTATTAAAGAAATTGATGAAAGGAACCAGTCTCGACTAACGGAATTGAAGCTTAGTTTTTAAAGAAAAAATGAAAAAAGTTTTTATAAAAAATGTAAAATGAAAGAAAGTAGACTTTAAATATAATTTAATCTTACAACAATATTAAAAAAATGAATTATTAAAAAGAAAATTGAAACTGAATCAACAGAAAAATCGAAAAATTTCAATATTATGATACAGATACTCTTAATGAATTATAAACTTTTGTAATTTTTCTGAAAAAATGATTTTTTATTGAGAAAAAAAGTTTGCATAGGGAACTATCATGTAGCATCACCATGGTCAGCCAAACTTGTATTGTTTGGTATGAGTAAACGGTGAGATCAGCCGACAGACACCCCAAACTTCTTCTTTGTCGCGTTATGCCTATCGTTTTCGAACACAGCTAAGAACCATCTTTTCTTTTCTTTTTCTCATTAATACATAATTAATTACATATTTTATTATTAGAATGTAACAATTTTATTATTTTATTTTGTAATTATTTTTTTATTTTCACACATTTAATCATTTACTCTTGTTTGCTTTAAACCAAGGGAAGGCGTGCGTTTAGCACCACAGCACTCAACCTCACCCACATTACCTAGGTCTTTCTTCTAACATTCTTCTTCACTTACTTCAGCAAGAAACGTGATTTTTACTGCCTCCTTCGTTTAGTTTAGGAGTAAACGCGATTCCATGTTGACTCTCTCATTTTCAGAATTACGATAAGCACTCCATTTAAATGCATGCCTATCACTCACTTATCTTATCACATCTACATGCATGCATGCCCTTCTTCACCTATACGTATAACTAATTCAACTCACCAACCTTTTCACCCTCTATGTACCCATGCCATCCATATATTATTTTAACTTCTCATTTCACTTCACATTTACATTGTGTTAGAAGGTGTTACCTAACTGATAATAGTAAGATAAACTTATGTAATAAAAAAATTAATATTTAAGTAACCAAACTTATCATATAAATAGGAAAATGCTGACATAAAATAAAATATAGTTCATCCTTTAGGCTTAAACTTATCACAAAAAAATTAAGTGTTTAAGTTTACTATATCCTAAACTCCATAAAAAAAATATTCATTAGGTTTTTCTTTTGATTGCCCTGTCCATTATCCTTTATTAGAATTTCGAAACTATTTCTTGAAAGGAGTGATCAAATCGAAGTTTTCCTTTTCCTCAATTCTATTTCCCCGAAATTCAGATAACAATTTTATATATTCTTCAATGACATTACTAGTAGGAACAATCCTATTTGGATTGATTTCATAAAAGTTTGAATATTTAATTCCTGAAAATAAGCATGTGGAGAAACCGCGTATCTTTGACTCAAAGAATAATCAATGTTTATTTTCATGATTAGTGAATTATTCATTAATACCATCCACCAAAGTTAAACTAATATGATCTATCACCTTAGCATGACCGAAATTAAGATCAATGCTTTTAAACTATCTACCTAGATTAGCTATCCTAGGGTTCAAAGCCGCAAATGGATTACTATATGCTATAATATCTTGATGTTAACATCTTTCGTAAAAGAGACTTTAAAACATCAGTTCAGAGTTCATCAAAATTTCAGATTGTACTTTTCTATTTTCATCTTCAGTACTAACCCTCTCTTTAGGTTGTTGTTTGTTGACAACTTCAACATGATACACCTACATTTTATGAGTAACCTTAAATGATTCTTTATATGTTTTTTTTAGCAACTTTAAATGATTCTTTATATTTTATATAGTTTTAAATTAAATGACCAATCATTTAACAATAAATACAAAAATCCGAAAATCTTTTATATTCAACATCAGCGATCAGAGCAAATCCTTGTCTTTCGACCTTAACTTGAGTTGGTAACTCATGTTCTACATCCACATCAACCAACATCTTGAAAAAAAAAAAAAAGTCCTCTAATTTTTTTCAACATTCATCAAAGAATGACGGAAAACCCAAACCCTAGCAATTGAAAACAATATACTTGACCTCCAACACCCAAGAAGTAAGGCACACACCCAAACCCAACGGTGCACTTTGGTGAGTTCATAGAAGACACAAACTTACGTCAAACCCAATGGTGCCCTTTGGTGAGTTCATAGAGACACAAACTTACGTGGCTAAGCGAATACACGCAACGTATCCCGAAAACAAGTTCCATGAACCACCTCAAAGTAGTTGTCGGATATATCTAAAGCTTGGAACTCGAATTCGTAAAATCCTTTGCCTATTAAATTGCCTTCCATTTTCCAAAAAAAAAACACCAAGACTGAAATATCTGAAAGCAAAACTCCAAACATATGAGGGGTTTATCTCCTTTGTTAAGAATAAAACACCCATGCAAATGATGCTTACAATCATCCAACCCTGTAACATAATCTTCTTTGAAAATCTGAACCGTAACCACTGTTACTGAAAACTTTGTGGATCGCGTTCACAGCATGTGCAGAAGACTTTTCTGGAGCCGTCCACGTATTCCTCTTAGCCAAATCGTTTCCACCGCCACGGTGTTAATATTTACCAGTTATTAGTGTTTTACCAACAAATTTATTTCCTCATTTCTGTTTACTAAGTGTCCATGCAACGGAATATATATTTGTTTTCTCTTCATAAATAACATCTCTATTTGCTAAACTTATAATAATAGTAATAATAATGTAACTAGTATCTATAAGATACGTAATGAAAGAAATTAAAATTTAGAAAATGGAAAATAGTTAAAAATTTAAGTTTAAACTATGGAAGATTTTTATGTATGGTAAGATTATTAATTATTAATATTATTTTGAAACTTTATTTAGGAAAGTTTTTAATTGATTAAATATAAAAAATTATACAAATTCAGTCTTAAAATTAAAATCAAAGCATAAGATGACACGTAATAACTCAATAAACAAAGAAATTTGTTCAAGATTTCTATTGGAAGATGCATATAGAAAAGGCGAAAAAGGAGAAAACATCTCTTTTGTATTTCTGTTTTTTTTTTTAAGAAAATAGTTTTTAAGAATTGATAAAGTTTTATAAGCTAAAAATTAATTGTTAAACAGTGTAAAGTAAACTGAGAAGATTAAAAACCATGCCCTATTTTTTTTTTCTGTTCTTCTGTTTGGGAAAAGATAACCCAATTTCATAGTGCGATAACATAAAAAACTCTATTATACGTCCAAATCAATATGTTTATTTCATTGGTTATACCAATTTACAACTTAAAAACATATCAAAGATTTGTTTCTTTAACCCTTTGTTGGCGTGCAAGTGCAAGATGACAGGTGTTAACCCATAGACTTTGGCGTACGACCTTGACAAATTTTTTATACAAATATTACGGAAAGAATTTAAAGTTAATGGTACACATAAATTTTACATCACACATAATAAACAAATTAATATTAGATTTATGGGTTTTCTAGTATAAGTTACTTATTTTATTAATTTCTATCCATTATATAAGACTTTAATTCAACATTTGAACTTCAGTAAACATAGTAGAGCACTGATGGATCAAATGAAAAGGAGAGGGGACAATTGCACTCCTATTTTCCTAGAATTATATATAAATATATTAAACATTATGTTTTGTACACTTAAATTTAGGTATTGTGATAAACTTATATATTGTAGCAAATTCTGGTATTGATGTAAAAGTATATAAATCTATATATTATATAGTAATAATATTTATTATATTTTAATAGATTGTCCCTAGTGATCCAGGGTAATGTATGTCACTGCATTATATAGTGTACTATTGTAAAGCTTTTAGCCTTTTTAATATCCATTTACTTGCAACTTCCGTTACAAAACTTCTATTCTTTTTATCTCTTGGATTAAATTTTTTGTCCATTTTGGGTTTGTATTGGGAGATGACGAGGAAAATACTAGAATATTACAATATCTGGTATCTCTGCTAATAAGGGTTAGCTTAAGTGGTAGTGGTGAGACCCTGTTCAAAAAAGAAATTTTTGGTTCCATTTTACTACTATATTTAATCCTGACGTCACTCAAATGTTAGGTGATGGCTACAAAATTGAGACATACACTGACCTAGAAATTTGAAGCTTAATTATATTATATCCTTAACTTTTTTTTCTATGGTTATTTTACTGTATTCATGGACTCATCTATGGTGTATGACATAATCTGACCAACCAAAATTTTTCCATACTCGTCTTTTAATGTGGCCACGCATTTGTCAAAATAAGCAGCTGTTGTTATCACTAGTAAAGTGCTTTTGACGTAATGGCTGCAACAATACTACGGCCACCTTAGTCTTGCATTATATATAATCTCCTTTCATGATCTCTCACGCATGCCTTCTCCACCTCTTTATTTTTCTTCAAGAAGCACATGGTTGCTTCCTCAGCAGAATTTTTCTAACTTCCTTTGCGTGTGCTCTTCTCTTGTGAAATTTCTGCTTCCTGAGCTGTATATCTGTGCCTCTGATACAGAGTGTAAAAAGGTTCAAATCCTCATTCATATATATGTTTTTGGTGAATTTCATAAGAAGAGAATAGGCTCACTTTGACATAAGTTCTTAGTATGAGTACAAGATTCATATGAATTTTACTTTACCTAATGAAGAGTATCCAAGAGTGCATATTACTAGCACTGCTCTTTCTCTATCCAAGGTTTTCATTGGTATCCTCTAAATTAGTAATAAGGCTAAGATTCGAAACATATCGATGCATGCTAACGTTAGAGCCTCTGTAACTGAAATAGTTATTTGTATGTGTAATGCAATAAACTCATTAATTTTTATACTCTTTCAGGTTTAGGCCTAGCATGGAGAACAACCTTAGCCGTGAAACAGAAGGGCATGGCTTGCCTAATGTTCCATCACTAGTTCAACATATATCAAATGATGCAGCCAACTTTGAAACTGTTGACGTGAAAAAATTCTCCTCTTTCAAAGTAAGACTAGTTATCATTAGTGTGAGTTTGCAAACTTGAAAATAAATTACCAGAGATTAGTTCCTTATGGTGAAACTAAATAAAACTAGAAGTATTATACAATAACTGCATCCATTTTGGTGATTAAAATTTAGGATATTTGTTTCCAAAAACAGGAAAGTGAAAACAAAATAGCAGGAGGCCAAGGTGATGAACATGAACATTCGGTATCTATCGACATGCCATTCAATTTTGAAGAAGTTTCTCAATCAACCACTACATACTCCAAGCCACAATCAATGCCAAACGGCAGTGTGCAACCAGAGGCAGCAAGCTCAGTGAATTTTACGAATCATGAAAGTATAAAAAGCTTGAACAAAGAGGATAACAACTTAAGCAACACTAAGAAGTCTTTACCTGTTGATTTGTTCTTGAAAGCATTGAAAGGTCTAAAGGGACGAACTCCTAAGGTATGCATTCATATTCTTCTTGTGTAACAAATATTCCACATCCTAGAAATCCTTCAATGCAGTTTTTGCTAATGTTGCAACTATTTGAGTCTTGTATTGAAATAAGTAAACCATTTTTTCCTAATTACCCTTATTCTTTTTACTTTGATTTACTCCTTCAGAAGTCTTCAGAAGAAGAGATGGTGCTTCCTCAGGACAAGAAGTGGCCATTCCTTCTTCGATTTCCGGTTTCATCTTTTGGTATTTGTCTTGGAGTTAGCAGTCAAGCAATTCTATGGAAAGCATTGGCCACGTCACCTTCCACTCAATTTCTTCACATAACTCCGAAAATAAATGTCATCCTATGGCTTATATCTATTGCTGTTGTTGCTACTATTTTCACCATCTACCTCTTCAAAATAATTCTGTATTTTGAAGCAGTTCGCCGCGAGTATCATCATGCAGTTCGTGTTAACTTCTTCTTTGCCCCATGGATAGCCCTCTTGTTCTTAGCCCTTGGAGTTCCTTCATCAGTTGTCAAAGAATTGCCACATGCAGTTTGGTACATTCTAATGATTCCATTGTTCTTCCTTATGCTCAAAATCTATGGACAGTGGATGTTTGGAGGCAAAAGGATGCTCTCAAAGGTTGCCAATCCAACAAATATGCTATCAATTGTTGGAAATTTTGTGGGAGCCTTATTGGGTGCATCTATGGGCCTAAGAGAAGGGCCTATTTTCTTCTTTACTATTGGACTTGCACACTATATGGTGATATTTGTAACTCTCTCACAGATGCTTCCAACAAATAAGACCATCCCCAGGGACCTCCATCCAGTGTTCTTTCTTTTGGTTGCACCACCTAGTGTTGCTGCTCTAGCATTGGCTAAGATTCAGGGTTCTTTTAATTTTGAATCACGGATTTTCTATTTCACTTCCATGTTCCTATATCTCACCCTGGTAAGCTTTTGTCTCACTAGTGCTTAAATATGCATAGGGACAATAGTTTTTTTCAAAGTTTTCATGTCCAGAAAAAAGGGCTAATATTGGTTTCACTTCATATGCTTTTTGCAGGCTGTTCGGGTCAATCTTTTCAGAGGACTCAAGTAATCTACACTCTTTGTTAATATCTATAACATTGGCTATTCCATTATGTTGATTTTTCTGACACATTGTGTGTGATTGTGCAGATTCTCAATCTCATGGTGGGCCTACACTTTTCCAATGACTGCTGCAGCAATTGCTACCATAACCTACACAAATCAAGTCACAAATGTTGTAACTCAGTCTCTGAGTGTAATATTGAGTCTCATTTCTACATTCACAGTAACAACAGTGCTTGTCTCGACTATAGTACATGCCTTTGTCATCCAAGACCTCTTTCCCAATGACCTTGCCATTGCCACAAGTGAGAGAAAGCGAAAAACACATAAGAAATGCTTCCCTTTAGAACTTGAGAGTCATGCCAAGAAGATTGAAAATTACTTGAAGTTTGTGAACTCGGATAAAAATGATTTAGTTTAGAAGCTTGTTTGATAAGAACACACTCCAATATGTCAAGTACTTCATCATCTACATGAGTACTTAGATGTCTCAAACGAGTAAGAAAATAATGAGGCAACCAACACTTTTACCAATAATTACCTTTGATGGTGAGACATGTGAGGGACACGAGTGAAAGTTTTAGATTTTTCTTCAGTAATCCCTGACACTGTAAATGCTGACTATTTTACTTCCTAATTATATGAAATCTTCACTCTAGTCCTTGAGTTTACAAAATGTTGGACCTTTTTTTGCGCTAAACAACAATGGAAAATGAAGTGAAAGAAACTAAAATGAATGAATAACGTTTTGTAAAGTCAGAATCTAAAGGAGAATTTTCTAAAGTGAATTACTAAAATGACATACTCTTAACTATAAAACAATGATTTTATCAAATTTTCCAATGACCATATATGTTAAAATTAACATTTGAAGGTTCTTGTGGAAAAAACAGAACAAATATATTGTCAAGAGTAATACTGTTGAATAATTACGCCACAAGGGAATATGATTGAAGAACAGAGGAAATCTGTATACTCTCTTCAAAGTTTAAACTTTTAGGATTGTCTAATCTGATTCAAAGTTAATAAAATGTCCAAGAACATATTATTCTTCGTGCACTTTAAGATATTCCTCTATTATGTCGGATGCGA
>Ga0099825_1004382_pt1 | contig 18519 bp, 7 predicted proteins | sample SiratroredBW_FD_76838 | JGI IMG/M metagenome (GOLD analysis project Ga0099825, IMG submission 76838) | Root nodule microbial communities of legume samples collected from California, USA - Siratro red BW | ecosystem: Host-associated > Plants > Roots > Nodule | place: USA: California | collected...
ATAAAAAAAAATTATTTTTTTTTTATTTCTTTATATATAAAAAAAAAAATATATATATATATATATATATATATATATATATATATATATATATATATATATATATATATATATATATATATATATATACATACACAATATGTTGTAAACTATAGGATTAATTCACAGTAACCACTATACTTCATGTTATAAAATATAGACTTACATCAAATAATAAGGTTGATCTTAAAGTAATTTTAAAATACTTTGTGAAAAACAATTCTTTAAATTTAACAAGTCTATTTGATTGAATTTAATTGATTAAATTTTTATTTTAATTATTTTGAAAATGAGTAACACGTTGATTTTCCTATTCTCGAATTAACCATTGATTAATATATATATATATATATGTATGTATGTATGTATTTCAATTTGTAGCAATACAAATTATATGTATATATATTTAATGAAGGGACAGAATAGTTAATAAAAAATAGTAGTTGTAAGAAATAGCTAATCAAATGCCAACTGTTTTATAATATGAATCAGCCAACAAATAAATAAAAATAAATACATGCACAAAAACCCTTTTCCTTTAATTAAAGTCGTGCCTGCCGGTTTCTAAAGTTTCTTTTTTTGGTGCATGCTTTATACACTATTTTTTGCAATTTATATTGTAATATATATACACACACGCCAATGATCAACCATAAAGGCGAATACATATTATTTTTTTTAGTCTAAAATGCAGACGCATGCATTGCCAGAAACAGAATCTCATTTTTCTATAGCCTTCCAGAGTTTATAAATAAATTATTGGTAGTTAAGTTATTAAGTACAAATTTAACAGCTAAGCAACCTTTGAAATATTGATTTTTTGAAAAAATATTAATTGCTAGAAAGAGAGCCAGTTATTCACGATGAAGATATTTTGAACTTCAATATATTGTTTATTCAGACCCATACCAAAATTAGGCATCACACATCCGTTTTGGTCCTTTCCTTATTTAACCCATAAAAGGTAAGTCAGTATAAGAATTTGCAGGTTTCTCAGGTTACGTAAACAAAATCTTAAAAAATAAATAAATTAATACCAATATTACAATAATAATTTATTTTAATATTTCACATATTTATGATATTTTATGAATGTATCATTAACAATAAAAGTAAGTTAAATAAATATAAGATTAACATTTACATTAAATAAATATATCAAAATTATTTTTTTTATAAAAAAATTATTATCAAAGTTACTAAAAAATTATAATAATTAATCATCGTCTTGACTTTAAAAATATTATTATTGTTTTTTCATTTTAATAATATTAAAAAATAGGAGAATTTTGGGAAAGAAATAAATTCTTTTAACTATAGATAAAAGATTGTTTAACATTATAAAATAATTGTTTACAGTTGGATAAAAAAGAATTGCGCATAGAGTTAATAGACTAATTGTTGATAGATATATAATTACATTGGGTTACCTTATATTTATAGAAAGAGAATATTAATTAAGTGAATACTTTTCTCTCTAGTTTGCATTTTTCTCGTTCTCAATGTAAATAATTTGCACTTAATTTACTTTATTTATTTTTTTATAGAGAGTATTACGTAAAATGAATTTTGTTACAAGAGAAAGAGAAGAGATCATTCAATGAAATGATGAAAGTTCAAGATTAAAAAAAATTAAATCATGCTCTTTTTAAGTGATAATCTATAATCACATAACTTTTAGATTAATCCACATAGGGTTCTGAATCTGTAATTTTTTTTTTATAAAATTGTAATTATAAATTTAGTCTGTAAGTTTTTTCAAAATTAAGCAAGTTTAGTGTATATTACTTTTAATCTTAATCATTCAAATATGATATTACTTACTAGAATCGTTAAACCCTAATCATTAACTTTATTTATATGTATAAGGCTATTATTCAAAGCTATTTTATAATCCACTTTCTTAATTAGATTCTTCGATTACATTAATCTCTATAGGCTTTGAAGATTCCCCTATTACTTGCTCTACAAATGTATTGGCAAAAATAATTATATATTTGACCATTCATAGAAGGTAATTCGGGTTTAGTTTTGACTTTATTAATTGATAGTGTTTAACTGTCGGTTTTCAATACATGATATTGTTATCGCAGTTTTTTATATGCTGATAAAACAATCATAGTTTTTTATATAAAAATTTATCATAGTTTATAAAGTACATTTGCAAACTTAAAAAAATTATTGCAAAGTTCATTTGAATAATTTATCAGTGTTATTATGAAATTTGAAGCGTGTGACAGTTGCTATGAATGAAGATACTTACGCGTAAACTCTACCGTGCAAACTGGCGTGAACATCGGTGATTAGTTAGATAGTGACACAACTACTTTCTAATTCATCTCAAACACTAATCATTTTCTCTTCTTCTTTTCCACACTTTTTTTTTTTCTTTGGCCACTTATTGTTCATCATACAACCTCTAATTTTACATTTTAGAGTGGTTAATAACACTATATTTCAATACACTTTCACACTACACTTAGTAAAGATTACCACAAAAAATACATTTTTAATTAACCTAAGATAACTCCAGTATCAATTCATTAATTTTTAAAGATCAATAAAATTGTTAGAAATAATGTTGAGGAATAAGCACAACACGATTATATTGTGGCTTATTCTTAAAATTGATCATGGAAATGTAGTAATTGTGGTCCACATTTTCTATAATAATAAAAAAAAACAGTTAATACAGTAAAAAAAAAAAACGAAATTACCAACATGAAAAAAATATGTTTTTATAGTAGTTTCATTTTATACATGCAGACAACTACATTTCTTCAATAGCTATTCAACGGTTTTCTTAATCTGCCACTCTAAAAACCTAACTACTTTTCTTCAATATGTATCTGTAGGTCCATTATTCTATTTTGAATTAGGAACATTGCGATTTCTGTCACATATTCGCCTTTTTTTATTTATTTTTTTTATTTTATAAATAACGCGTTTTGAGTTTAAGAGTGTGAGTGACTAGTTATTTTTATAGTAAATAAGTTTATTTCGCCAATTTCAGTTGTTTGTTCAGATATTAGTAAGAAGAATATTTGAGAATATTATTATTATTATTATTATTATATATATATATATATATATATATTTAAAATTTCACTCTACATTGACAAAATTCTCCTTTTTCTGTCTCCAATAATATTAAATTATTCATCGTAAAAAATATTTCCTTCAATACTACATTATTTATTTTATTTCTAGTGAAATATTTAAAATAATAATTAGCCAAATATGTTTTTGTATAAAAAATATATAAAATTACCTTTTTTTTAAAGTAAATACTATCATAATTGATAAACTTCCTTTACACAGTATATTATAATTAGAGTAAAAAAAACACTTACAAAAAAAAAAATCAAGACTGATTTCTTAAGATACTGAGATGCATTAGGAGACTGGCATCTTTTAATGTATATATTGTCGAATTATCTATCAATCATGTTAGATGTTGGATTATACTTCTTCCAATTAAAAGTAGTTTTTCACTATTTAATTAGCTTTCTTTTTACAAAAGTTTAATTGACTTTTTTACACTATTCCAAATAGAATAACTTAACAAAAATAAGAATGATTTGCGAGAAAGCCATGAAAAGGACTTCAACACACAACATGTTAGTTAAATACAGGTTCATAAGTATTAACAAAAGAAAAACATGAGTTGAGGGAACTGAATGAGTTTTGGAGTGCTTGGGAGGGTACATGAACCCAGTTGGTAGACATCAAACAACACAGTCCGAGGGAAATTAAATTAGACATTAAGAATGTTGGACAGACATGAGACACAACTTCAATTTCCCCATATCGATGTCATTTTCCTTCTTTCTGTCTAACACAGATAGTTGTTGCTAAATTAATATCATATTCTGGGCCAGCAACGACATTTTTCATTCTCCTATTTTTGTCTCTAACGAACCAAGTCCCACATCGGTCTCATTCAGCAATACTTGATCATTGTATTTCTTTCTCACCTGAGAAGGAAGTTATAAGCTCATTCAAGGATTATTATTTTAATAAGAATCAATAGTATTAGCTGAATCTTTTAATCTATAACTGGTCTCGTCAATGACTAGTGGAGATTAATTTCAGGGTATTAGTTCTTTGTCAGCGCTTAATTATTTCCAATGATTTTGGGATCTTTTTCCAAAGATGGATCCAATCCCTTTTTGGCATTACCTGAGGTTGTTAGGTATAAATGTACTACTAGTGTTCTCTCTTTTCCCATCCTTAGAATACTGAAACAAAGCAAGTTTCTTCAGTTGTTGCATACTAGCACACACTAAAACAAGAGAACCCTTTTTCATCTCACAGATTCTAACAAGAATGGAATCTTCTCAACAGATTTCTGAAGAATGGGGTTCTCTTTGTGGATTGCACACAACTGAAGAAGCTGACTTTATGGCTCAGTTGTTTGGTGGTACCAACTATTCTGTCACAGAAAAGCACTATGGAAATACCACTTTAGGCTTTTGGCCTGACCATGAATCCACAACAGTGACCATGAAAGGCACCGATAGCAACTCATGCTTCCTTTCAAATGTTACAGACATTAATTTATGTTTTTCACAAGGGAGTAGCTGCAGCATTGATAGTGGTAATAGTATGTTTTCTCCTACAAGTAGTGGACCATACTCCTGTGATCCAGCAACAAACTTTGACTCTGTGTCCATGGCTTTTTGCCTGGGAGATGCCCAATTTAGTCCACATGCTTTTCAGTGTAATGACTACTCAAGTCAACAGATAAATGAAAACACTGATGAAGAGTCAAGTCTAGACCCAGTGGCTCTTGCTAACAACAATTTGCAGGCTAAGAGGGAGTATGAGATGATGGTTTCTGAATATGTACAAGAGGTCAGAAGTGCAAACCTGGAGAACCTAACAAAAAGACCTAGGAGTTCAAAAGAGGTAGAAATACCATATTTCTGCTTTTTTTTTTTTTATTCAGAATATTTTGAGTTATGTTGCTTACTTGTGTTGACTCTGATCATGATTTTATTATTTGCAGGTCTCAAAAACTTTGAGGAACGCTAAGTTGAAGAAAAATTCAAAATGTGCTTCAGTGAACAAGAATGAAGATGATGGAAGCTTGAACCTCCAAGGGCTTGGATGTTTTTCACAGGGTGACTCTAATGCTTCTCTGAAGCCAAATGGAGGAGCATCGAAAGATCATGCACCTCCAAATTTGCCTCGAAAATCAAGAGCAACTAACGGTCCTGCCACTGATCCACAGAGCCTTTATGCAAGAGTAAGTCACCCTTTATAGAAGCACATTTCATCAATGAAACCACAGTAACAATTGCACAAGTGTGATCACTGTGCTAAAAGGGTTTTTCCTATTGGGTTGTGCAGAAGAGAAGAGAAAGAATAAATGAAAGGTTGAGAATACTGCAGGGTCTTGTCCCCAACGGAACTAAGGTAACTCTCTCTGTTAATTGCACTGTTGCTCAGCAATTGGTCAGTGTTCAAATTCTCATGTTCTTTCTTCCTAAATTGTAGGTGGATATCAGCACCATGCTTGACGAAGCAGTGCAATACGTTAAGTTTCTACAGCTACAAATTAAGGTAACAATTAGGAAAACCTTCCCATTAGCTTTTTCCAAAGATCTTCTGATTATTAATTCATTTTGATTTGGATGAAACAGCTTCTGAGCTCTGACGATATGTGGATGTATGCCCCAATAGCTTACAATGGCATAAACATTGGACTTGACCTCGCCATTTCTCCAACCAAAGGAAGATGAATTAATGTGATAGTATAGCAACTAAAGAGGTTACAGCATTTCATTAACCTAGATTTCCACTGTGATGTTTTAGTCTATTCATTTCTGTAATGTTACTCGATCCTGCAAACTATGGACACCATTCATTAATCAAACAAGTCCTTTCAAGAAACCAGACACCAGTATGTGTCTGCTTTCTAATGTTTCATGAAAATTAATGTTTTTAAATATCACGTGTGTATTCTACAATTTGAGTTCACTGTGTAACTACTTGGATCACTTGGTATAGTTAAACTAAAAGTAATTCGGTTTCATTTTTTAAAGTCACCTTATTAATAAAAAAACATTTAACTATCTTTAATAGATCTTTTAGTAAAATATCGAATTATAATATTATAGGCAGAAAAAATATAGTTGAGAATATGCCATACCTTGTGATCAAAATATATGGTTCTTCTAATCAGTAACAGTAAAAAAAAAACAACATTTTGTTATTTCATTTTTATTTGGATTTGATAAACTCTGCCTATTTATTTTATTGGTATTAATAAGGGGATGGTGACAATTTTGCGCGCGTACGGACCATGATGTTCATATTTATAATTATAATCATGTAATAATTTATCCAAAATAATTAATTTATTAATGAATAAATAACAACTAATAGGAGACGCAAACACACGTCTACGGTGGTGATGCTTCAGTTGTGATTCTAAACCCGTGCTACGCTATTCATTTATTGGATTGTAAGTACATTTTTAATATTACGGATAATTCATGAACTAGAATAATTAAATTTAAATATATCTTTTGTTCCAATAAATTATGGAGCTGAAAATAAATAAATATATATAACGAATAGAAATATAATCAAATTAAATAAATTAGAGGAAGACAATATATTTAAATTAAATAACTATATTTAGGAATGATGAACTGTCGAAGGACTTCAGACCACCTTATATGCAAACATGTTCCAACAAGTTCTACTAAATATAGGCACTGAGAAGAGAATATACATTGAATCGATAATAACTTAATATGATACGATGTGTTAGCTGTATAATGAAAAAGAGAAAATATTAATATTACGATTATAATTAAATAAGAAAATAAAACAAAACAAATTATAGAATATTATGTTTAAAAAATTTGATGGTCTTCGTCTAATTTATGATGCTCAGACAATCTCATATTATACTTTATGTCTAAAGATGATTTGATCTTATTATTTCTCTTCTTATGTAATAAAGTGTTTTCTAGTGTTTTGTAACATCCATAGTATCAATAATAAGTTTTTATCTTTGGCTTCTCTTCTGCAGTCTGTTCTTTCTCTCTTTTATTCTTGGTTGATAGAATATAAGAGAATGTTGAAACAAATCATAAGAAATAACCTTTTTTATGAACCACAAAGTGTAGAGCAATATCTAGTTAAAATAATTAAGATAATAATAACACTGTAATTAATTCGTGGCTAAGGCTTTGTAGCATGAGATATCTTACGTGTAACATTCTTAAATTGGAGTGTAAGAGGAAGAAGAATCTCACGCCAGGTTGAATCTCTCATCTAACCAAACGGGTACTCACGTACTCACAAAGGATATATAAAATACAGCAAATCTTGTTAATCATTCGTATGTCGAGGAATATATTGTTGTCTATATATTCCAACACCATAAACATAAAATATGATTGAGAATGTAGAACACTGCCCTGAAGCCAGAACTGGTGCTCACATACAAATCATAAATTTTGTGCCATTGTTTCATATATGGATTATAGCCCAGATTTCCCAACTCACCATTACCATAAATGGCTCAACTGGGCACAAGAATCTCGCATTATATCGATCCACGTAATGTCTGCAGAATCTCTATAACTGAAAACTGAGTTGAAATGATGAAGAGAATGTGGTAGGTTTTTCACAGCTCTAGAGGGGACAAAAACACAGTTAGCAGATAATGCTGTCTAGTTTTGAAAACAGTTTTCAGAATGGCAGACTTATCACCACGATCTCTAGCCGTCCTTCTTGCACACGTCATTTTTTATTTTGTACAATACATAATTCATATAATATCATATTCAGGGCCAACCCCACGTCGGTCTCACAATTAACAGGTGTAATTCTCTTTGTACAACTCTCCAAATCTCCTCATTCTCACTCACAAGTACTTTTATATTGTCCTTCTCTCTCATGCGTGGAAGGAATTTTCAGGTTTTGGAAATCTGCATAGAGCTTCCTGAACAATGATATATTCATATTCTAATGAATGAAAACCAAATAATTTTCATCAGTGCAAGTCATATCCCACAAACACAAATTAATCATCTGTTTAGAGTTACTCTGTGGACCATGTCCATGAAAAAAAGTACTTAGGAAATGGGACCTCTTTAGTTACAACTTATAAAGTGGTCCCATATAAGGGTGTAGGACTTTGTCAGATGCTAATTATTGGCAATTATGAATTGAGATATTTTTATATGGATGAAGTCAATCCTTAGTGGTTTATGATTTCTACTTGTTGGGTATAAATAGAGTGCAGTTCTCGTTCTATAAGTGGGCTTCTTCAATAACAGAAGAAAAAGAAGAGCCACACCTAAGAAAGAAAATGAATCCTACTGAGCAAATTTCTGAAGAATGGAGCTCTCTCAGTGGCTTTTGCACAGCTGAGGAAGCTGACTTCATGAGCCAGTTGCTCGGCAACTGCTCGCTCCCTGAAAATCTGAGTGCAAATTTCCACTTGGGAATTCCATCTGCCACATGGCCTGGCCATGAATCAACCATAGTGACCGTGACAAGCATCGATGAAAGTCCATATTTTCCTACAACCGCTGATAATAGTACTTATTTATGTTTTTCACAAGGAAGTAGCTCCACTTCTGATAGTAGCAATATATTTCCTACTACAAATGGCAATAAACACTGCTTCAATGACCCATACATGTCCTTGGGTTTTGCCAAGTTCAGCCCATATAATGTTCAAGGGAGTGACACCCAACAGATGAATGAAAACACTGATCAAGATTTAGGTCAAGAGGTTATTGCTGACAAGAATTCGCTGGATCACCAGGAATGTGAAGTACTGGTTTCTGAAGCAGCAAAAGAGGGTATAACCATCAATCTGGAGAAGTCAGGAAAAAGATCTAGGGGCTCAATGCAGGTAGAATAGCATAAATTATTGTTCTTTTCGAAATAAACCACTTACTAATGCTGTTTCTTAGTCCTATAATAATATAGTTATATAAGCATTTCCTTTTCCAGCAGAATGAGTTTGGTTTTGTGTGGTTCTTCTCATCATGATTTGATGATTTAATGATTTCGTAGGTACGAAAGAGCAAGAAAAATGCTAAATCCGTGAAGAAACCAAAATCTGATTCTAGAAGTAACTCTGAAGAGGGTAGAAGTCCTGATCTTCAGGGTTGCTGCTCAGAGGATGATGACTCCAATGCTTCTCAGGAGCTAAATGGAGGAGGATCTTCAAGTTTGAGCCAAGAGGATTCTAAATCCCTTAAGCTGAAGGGGAAAAAATCAACAGCTAGTAGAGGTTCTGCTACTGATCCACAAAGTGTATATGCAAGGGTATGTGCTTCATCAGATTAATCCATTCTAATAATTTTATGAAGTTTTATTGTTTTCAATGTACTGTAAAATGTAAAGGATATGATCTCAAGAAATTTTGCTTTTTGCATAATGCAGAGAAGAAGAGAAAGAATAAATGAAAGATTGAAGATCCTACAAAACCTCGTCCCCAATGGAACCAAGGTAGATTTCTCAATCAATATCCAACTACTGCCAAAGTCAAACAAGTGGTTGACTTAAGATGCTGAATTTTGCTTCCTCATGAATTGCAGGTAGATATCAGCACCATGCTTGAGGAAGCTGTTCAATATGTGAAGTTTTTACAACTCCAAATTAAGGTAACAACTTGAGTTGAGATCATCCAAATTTTAGTTCAGTGTAAAAGATTTTTTTTTTTTTTTTATATTATAAGATAGAGACTAATTGTGATTTCAATTTAACAGCTTCTGAGCTCTGATGACCTATGGATGTATGCTCCTATTGCTTACAATGGAATGAACATTGGACTAGACCTCAATATTACCCCGACCAAACAGCCATAAGTATATTGATGCAGCAATTTGGGAGCTACCTTTTGTCACGCTTCTATTATGTTCATAAGTGTGTATTAGCTGCCATTTAATCATAAAGAAGTTTGAGATTCTTTTTATTCATAAAGTAAGAGTTGATTAATTAAGCGAACCTTATGTATTTTTTTAACCATGAGAAATCATTTTCGGTTGATTTCCTGGTTGTTTACTCCTCATACTTTTAACAATCTATGTTCGGTTTCACCTTATATATAATGTTTTTGAAGATAAAGTGACTCTTGCAACTTCAAATATTAAATGAGATTGAGTTTGATTATCTGTGGAAATAATTTTGATCATTATTTTTAAGTCAAACTAGATTAATCCGAGACAAAATGTCAGAACATTAATGGACAATAAAAAATATAGTAATTTTTCTTCAAAAGAGAATTCTAATCTGGTTTCAAAGCGTAACGTAAAACACTACCAGAGAATTAAAGGTCCTCCTAAGGGTTTTTCTTAACACGCAACAGCGACACGATTATAAAAAATCGTTGTTATAAAAAATTATAGAAGCAAAAGACAAAAATTGTAATTATAAGTGAAAATAAAATATTGGGACCAATTTCATTTCTTTTTTTCTTCAATAGTGAATCGAAAATAGTTTCAAATGCTGCATCTAGCTAAGCTAAAAAGCAGTGTTTATTTTTTCTGCGTCCTATATTTTTTAAAAGAATTATTTTATCCTTTATAATGACTTTTGGATTATCTATTTTAGAAATTTTCCAGAATTTCGGGACCATAGTTTCTTCAATAGAATTACAGGAACAAGTTTTTCAAAACATGAGAAATACATTATATAATGAGTTTTCTGAAATAAGGCTTTTGAAACAAGCTTTTGTGATGTTTTTTGAATTTTCTGTAACAAACTTTTCAAAACATATGAGATGTATTTTAGAATAGAATTTTCAGAATAAACTACCAAAAAATACAAGCTTCCTACCAGACCTACCAGTTTACTCTCTCTTTCTTTTTCTGTCTCTCAAAGAGTGCAGTGGTAATAGAGAACAAATGTGTAATTGAAGGTGCAGCAACTACGATGACAACAGTGATGGCGTAATGTATGAGGAAGGTATTCCAAATTTCTTTACTGTTAGGAAGGTAATAATCATGGGGGTGCAAAAGAAAAAAACCAAAAATCAATGATATGGCATGCTTATTTATGCTATACTATTTCTAACTAATTCTTAATAAGATTTAAAATATCAATCCTTTTAAATACAAAATAAGTTCATAAAAAAATGGGAGGTATTCGTTTCATTTTTTATACCACATTACTACAAATTTGATTGCAAAAACAGGTTAGGAAAATCTCCTTTACACATTACGAAATCATTTTGATGTGTTACAGCTGTACGTAATTACATATTAGGAATAAACTTACATTCATTTTTAGTTTTCATAATTTCCTAAATATGTGACTTTGATTTTTTATAAAAAAATTAATTACATATTTGATTCTTTATTCTTTAAAATTAAATAATTATAGTCTGCTTCTAATACGTTTTCTAAACCTAACATAAAATATTAACTTATCTGTAACAGAAAGTCTAATATTAATTAGTTATTCACTTAAAACATTGATAACAATATTTAAAAAGTTTTAGTACCTATTATCGTTGAAAATAAGTTAGCATTTTTTTAACAATTAGATCATATATTGAAATTTTATCAAAATTGCTTAATTTAAAAAAAAAAAATGAGAACCAAATGTGTTGCTAAATTTTATAGACTAAAATTACACAATAATTATAAAATAAAAAACCAAAGTATGCCTAATAAGTAATTGCAATACAAGAATGCGAAAAAGGCGTTAGCTTGTAGCAAGAAAAAAAACATTCTACCAATACTGATTCGATTGTTCGGACGTTATCTACAACATAAATATGGTACTCGTGCAATATGTCTGAAATTTGGAAGCAGATGAACGCTCGTTAATGTGTAGATGAGGGATTAAAGTTTAAAATCAATAATTTCTAAAATGCATTACCATTCTCATGTGGAATGCTATTCCATGCAGTCATCTCACAAATAAAAGGACAATTTGAATTCTTTGTGCTCATATTATCATATTTTTTAAGTCTAATGATGTTACACAACATATTCTTAATGAAGACATTTAATGCATGTCATATTCGATTTGAAAATCTCAAGACAAAAGTGCAACAAACTCAATGTTTTATCTACCTTAAATAAATTGTCTGGTTTAAGAAAAATATTGAAAAAAAAAACAAATATAAAACAAATAGAATTGATTTGACAGTTTTTTTAGACGCAAATAACACTAATAACCCACTAGCAATTTCTAAATTTGGCGAGTTTCGAACCATCAGTACATATAATTAATGCGAACATTATGTGTGAATATAAACCGCCTGAAAAAAATGCCTCTCCTTTGCTATTTCCATGCAGGAAATAAAGTGTGGATCTCACTTCTACGTTACCAGTATACGTCTTTTGACAACCAAACAAACCAATTTTTCATTTCATATCTAAATGTTCTCCCTCTTCCCTATTTTCCCACCATTTCTGCTAGTTCAAAGAACAAAACATTTAAGATAGAGGGTGAATAAAAAAAAACCCACATATAATTGAATGAACAGTGTTGTTAAGGCTGCAATGAAAAGCAGGACAGGTTACAATCACAAGTGTGGAACAAGAAGTCGCATAAATAGAAATCCTACAATCTAGTGGAAATAAAATAACGTAAAAAAAGTATGGCCTAAATTAAGTATACAACTAGCTACATTCCCAATAAAAACGTAGGACAACTATATCTAATTCTGAACCCTTTTATTGTCCATATGATACAGTATCAAATTCATGTGATCAGAAATATGAACTCAAAAAAGGTACACAACAGGGTAAGCCACACCCAGGCTTCACACATAAATATGCAATCCAATGTATTCTCCTCTCACGCTCTTTCTTCATCGTTCGCATGATTTACAACCTCTGATTGGCTGTCCAAGGGCATATACTGTGCCATGATGGCTCTGATCTCGGAATCCATATACGACTGCAAAAACACCAATAAAGAATACAGGTAAATGGTAAATGACATGTTCTCATATTTGATTAGGAATTTGATGGATCTCATTGCATGCCATCATGCTGTACAAACTAAGAATTGAATAGAAAAGGAAGCTAATAGCATCACTAAACTGAGAGAATGGAACTAAGCTTACCCGTATTCTATATTTGTACACGAGGTATGCCCCGGCAGCAGCCACAACTAAGCCCACTAAAATAACCCAAAAAGCAGCCCAAGCTGATCTTCCCTCCTGACTGGCAGTTTTACCTGCAGAATGCCCAGTTGGAAATAAATGAAACCAAGCAATTCAAATGTCATGCAAGTAGAAGAACATCAAGCGTGTTTGACTCACTTATGCAAGTATCGTGATCCCTTATATACAAAAGATCTCCACTACAAGTGCACTCATAGCTGCCCCAGGTATTCTTGCAGCTACATTCAGGGCACTGACAAGCTTTCTTCTCTCTGCATTCATCAATGTCTGCAACGATAAAACACAAGAGTTCAGATGTTTTATTTAGTTTCGATGAAAACTGACAAAGATAATTAACAACGCCCAGGTGATGGATTAATAGTAGTACACAACTACTTAACAGTGAGAGGAAGTTAAAGTATGGCGCTTATCAAAGTAATCTCTCTTCTCTCAAACAAAACCAAAATAATGTGTTGGATGTATGTCTCTAATATAAACAAATCTCAACTAATTTCACCTTGTCTAATGAGACTATTCCTAAAATTCCTTTCATTTAGTTGGGTCTTTTTCTAATGACTCCTGCATTCTTGATAACAAGTTTCAATAAAGGATAGTATAGGAAAAAAGAATTATTTTTTAAATGAAATTAGTACAATTAAATGTTACTTTCTAAACTAGTGTGAAAATAATTTTTTTCTAAAATTTGAGACGGGTTACATAATATCCAGTTTCAATTAGGGTCTATTTAATGGAGCTTCTACAACAGAAAAAAAAATCAAAAAATAAAATAAAATTGACTTTTTCATATGTTAAAATTAATTTATATACAAGCTAAAAATAAAAATATTGAGAAACTATAGGGGAATGATTCTACAAAAGCGAGCTTTTCATCTAATGGAGTCAATTTTATTTTTTACTTCTTATTTCTTTTTCCTAAAAGTACTAACGGAGAAACTCCTCCAGTTAGGCCCTCACTGAGACAGCTATACATCTTTCCTACTTTTAGACTTCACTTTTTCATTAGGGCTCAACTGATTTAGTACATAATGTCCTTGTAGGGAGTTTGTGTACGTATAGCAAATCAGCTTGTTATGTTAGAACGGTAGGAACCTACATTTTATGTTAGATCAGGAGCAAATCTTAACCACAAGATCTTCCCATTAACGATAAAAAGATCATAACATACGAGTATGACATTTAATAAAAAATTGACTTTCAAATAGATATGTGACTCTAATTAACATTTAATTTTAATTTTGACCATTGAAGTACTATTATTATACATCCAAGATCAACTACTTTCACTGTTATACAAAAATGGCTTTAGCATTAGATACAATACAATCCCAGTACATGTAAACTGAATTTCATCCTTAATCCAATATGATGCCAAAATTCAGTTGATTTGTGCTTAAACGGAATTTTATCTCAAAAACATTGGTTTGGGTGGAAATGAGAGCAGTTGTTTTTCTATTGGGTCTCAAACCAGGTTTGAAAAATATAACACACATGCATATACAGTAAGCCAGGGTATAGTGCAAGAGCTCAATCCCAGGAAAAAATAATAATAAAAGACAATTATCAATATATCTCACCTTCACAATTCTTGACACCATCACCTTTAAAGCCCGCAGGACACTTACATTTAACCCCTCCATCATCCTGTCAACAAAGCAATGACAATATAAGCCATAATTCAGTTTCCATTATAGATTTATAAACCTTGCCGAGTGAAGTTGACATTCAAAAAATTTAGTAAACACTAACCACACAAGCAGAATATGCATGTCCGTTCCGAGCATCATGCCAACAACCTCCATTGTTTATCTTGCACCGCCCAGGTCCACTAGCTGCAAACCCAGAACAAACTAGTTAAATAAAACTCTGAATAAATTTAACAAAAAGGTTTATTATTCTATAGTATGTGCGTATATAATACATACATATCATAGGTTCCTATAATTTTATTGAATTGTATACTAGGTTATTATAATTTAAATCTAAAAGCTTCCAACAGTATCCCTAGATGCTAAGGAGTCAATCTTGGAGAGCAGCCCCTAAAACTGCTAATGTGGGATAGCTGAGAGATGGCCACTATTCTAATTGTTTTACTATTATTTTAGTTTCTTATATTGTACCTTATGCTTTGTTTAGTGGTTATTATTACTATCCTTATTTAATAATTTACCTTTGCAAAAATACAGATTTACTAAAACAACAAAGATCTACAAATAATTTACATTTATGAAAATACAGATTTTCTAAACTAAAGAATCATCACACCCAGCCAACGCATGTAATGAGATTAATAAGTAAATATCAAACCCAGGAACCACTCTATTTCATTAATCTTAACATATTTGTAAATTAAAAAAATACGTAATTATGATCATGGATAAGTGTTCATAATGTTAAATACACAGCCTTTATTCCATCCTTATCTTATTCTATTCAATTACAAATAACATGCCCGGAATTTGATGTAGTTTAGATGACACATGCACAAATAGATAAGTTTGAATTTAAACCTGCACATGTTGTATAACCATCTCCTTTGAACTGCACACCATCCACCAAGGGGCATTCACATACTCTCCCACGGAACGTATCCTGAGAAAATTTTCACGTAAATGATCAGGAATACAGAAAACTGAAACCAGGATTCTTCGACAGTCGTTTTAATTTAAGTACAAATACCTTGCATGCGGTGATGTTAGCTGATTTATCCTGCCAGCAACCACCATTATTCTCCAAGCACTCATTTGTCTCCACATCTGCCAAGAAAAAGTTTCAGACTTAGAAAACAAATCTTGTTTCTTCAGAACCAAAAGAAAGCCAACATTTACCATTGCTCAAACAAATAGCAGGTTCAGTAGTTTCTTCAAAACCAGCACAAATAGCTTTCAGAACAGCACCTTTCTCTAATTTTCCTGAAAAAAAAAAAAAAAAAAAACTTGAGAATTGGAAATCCAGATCAATATCAATCCGAGAAACATTTAGTACAAACCTCGATACTGTCTATTGTTGACAACGAGAGTAGGCAATATGGTAACATCACCTCGTGATCCCTTTCCAACCTACAAACACTAGTTTGTTAAAAATCTATGTCTAACAATGTAATACAAGCAATTAAATGATAAAATAAACTGGAAAAAAAAAAAACAATTAATGTTATAAAGGAGTACTTGGGCATCTTGCTCTTCTTTCAAAACAGGATTTTCAGAATCACTATTTGGATCTCCCATGCACCTTTCAATCTTTTTAATATCAAGGCCTGCAAATATTGAATAATCATCTTTTAGAAGTCATTATCAACCAACCACCATGAAAAGCATAATAAGCAACAATGATTCACTTGCCAAGTGATTCAATGACAGCATCTGCACATTTCTTGTTGTATTTTTTTTCCTTCATTGGGCATCTAATTTGAAAATCAGTGACATAATCCCACCACACCCAAGGCTTTTTGGTTTCATTTGCCACCTTGAAAACACATAGCTGCCTTAAATTTTCAATAACCACGTCCTTTCCATCATATCCGGTACTGAAATCCTGCTCAGGATCTGGAGCACAATATCTCCCATGATTTATGCACTGGGACTTGCACTGTTTGCTCAATGTGAATGCCTGGGGACAGTACCAAGTTATATAATGGGGCGTAAATTGAGTATAACCACCTTTCTCCAATATCTGCGCTGCACCCTTAAAATCTTTCACAAATTCCATCAACATATCACATTTAACTCCACACTCATCATTGCTGTTGGTCCACAGTTCATACTCCACACGATCATCCGGGTGGGGGACAGCCTCTCTCCAATCCAGATTTACATTGACCATATCCCCATTACGTATGGCATCCTTTAACTTTCCACCAAAACTTTTTTCAATCAAAGCAGATGGTATTGTTATGTTCTCTATGTATTTTGCAGAAGACCCATCCTCTTCAGGAGTGTCCATGGTTATCAACTTTTCCTCAATGTCATCTGCAACAAGAACAGCAGAAGCTCCAGCTTTTTGGGCATTCCAGACCTTCAAAGCAAAGAAGCAATCTGCAAAAGAAAGAACACATAAAAACATTTAGAATACACCCAAGCAACATATCAAGACTTGGTCAAACTTACATCATGCCCCTTGTGCAAAAGCAAATCATAAATTTGAACTAATAGTCTTTGTGTGTGATTGGACAAGTGTTTTCAAAACTAATTTTGAATGAAATTAACTTTGATCAAAATTGATTTTTGTCGTGATATGCTTTATGTTTCTCTGTCTTTATTCTAAAGATAGTAGCAGTTAAAATCAGTATAACGCTACTTAATATTTGTTTCAACTCCAAATAAAAATAAAATAAACTAAGACTACGAATCAACTCCTAAATGTAGAAATCGCGAGAATAACTCAAATGGAACCAGTCGTGCAAACGTTTACTTATAATCATCTTAGATGCTATTTTAACGCGATTTTGTAGAATCAAATGTGAATCCAAACACACGAAATAAAACCTAAGACCCGTCATTATCTATCTACCCATTCAAAAACAGGGGCAACAAAATCATTCTCTCCATAGATACATGAAAAAATAATAGCTAAGCCCCAAGAACCAAACAGGCCAACAAGCAAAACGAAAAACCTCAAAACCATGAAAAAAATTACACCCCAAAATTACTAACAACAGAACCTGAAACCTTAAAATCAGACGTGAAAATAGTGGAAATAAGAGGATCTTACTTCCTCGATCGACCAAAACGACAGTGGGAAGAGCACCGGGTTTAGATTTGAAGGAAATCCCATACTCATCGAACTCCGTGCAACCATTTTGGTTGTCCTTAGGGTACACCACGTTCCCAGCCATGCTGCCTCCGTATTGAGGTATCCCGAAGTTCCCAATCGCGCTATCGTGCGTGCCCTTGATGTTGTCCGGCGACGTCACCGTCAAGCTGTTCTTCTCCACCACGAATTTCGCCATTGACGGCGGCGAAAGGAGCAGCACCAAAAACCCTAAAAATACCCATAACGAAGATCTCCGAAGCTTCATTTTGTGAACACCCAGAGAGCTATTGGAGCAGGGTTTTAAGAATTCCAAAATGGGTCAGCTTCAGATATCGCTTCAACGGAGAAAGAAGGGTAAAAAACTAAAAATTGAACCTTTGCTTTCTCTCAGTTTCCTATTGAAAAAAAAAAAGGAAAGTGGGATTTTTTGTTGTTGTTAAAGAAAACAAAACTGAGTTTAGTAATTGAGTTGAGTATTTATATTATGCGAGGACTTGGAAACGCAAAGATCTTTCTCTGTTGAATTCTTAATTCGGGTAGACAACAACAAAATTGCTAACCTTCTTTCTTTCTTTCTTCACTCATAAGTCTTAACCATTAAGCATTTA
>Ga0099825_1004388_pt1 | contig 18509 bp, 6 predicted proteins | sample SiratroredBW_FD_76838 | JGI IMG/M metagenome (GOLD analysis project Ga0099825, IMG submission 76838) | Root nodule microbial communities of legume samples collected from California, USA - Siratro red BW | ecosystem: Host-associated > Plants > Roots > Nodule | place: USA: California | collected...
CAAAAACAATACGTATTTCTTATCAGCCAAGGCAATAAAAGAAATAGGATGAACTACAAAAATTCTTTCTCTTTCTAAAAAACTATATAACGTGTACATCCACAGCAATTATATGGCCACGAAGAAAAAAACACAAAGAAAAGGGCTCGATTCTCTTTTGGTAATCCTTCGAAGATGAATTCTTAATATTCTCACTCCACCCTAGAACTTTTAGGTCTTTTAACCAACTAATTAAACCACTCGAATATTATGGAAATAGAAACCTTTTTTTGTATCGCAGAAAAAAAGGAAAAAAATAAATAAAGAATTCATTATCTATACACCTCTTTGGCATTGGGGGATAGTGCTTCAGGATGCACCATGTTGAGTTTTATAAATGCGTTTTCAGGATACAACCAAATCTGAATGCATCCCTTGGACGAAGAAAAAAATTGCATTCATGACTGAAATGATTAACTACTGTTATAAACTCATACCTTCTGGCCTAAAAAATGTCGGTGTCACATATCAAAGGCTCATGGACAAAATCCTACAGCCCCTTGCAGGAACGATAGTGCGGGCATATGTGGATGATATGGTAGTGACCTCATGCGAGCCCGAAAGACTTCATTCGAACCTTGAACAACTCTACATGACAATTGGTAAGTATCATCTTAAGCTTAATCTCGAAAAATGTGTTTTCATGTAAAAGCAGGGAAGTTTCTCGGATTCTTTTGGACTGAATCTAAGGCGAATCTGGATAAATGTGCAGCTATAATAAACATGAGAAGCCCCACCAATGTGAAGTAGGTGCAGCGCCTCTTATCCAGATTCTTCTCCAAAGGGGATGATAAAGGTTTTCCATCTTTCTAATGCCTCCGAAAGAATGAGCGCTTCCAGTGGATGGAGGAATGTGAAGAGTCATTTGCGAAACTGAAAGAGTACCTATCAAGCCCGCTTCTGCTTAGCAGACCACTGCCTCAACAACCACTACTTTTGCATCTAACGGTGATAGAAAACGCCATCAGCATAACACTTGTACAGGAAATCAGAGATAACAAAGGTCGATATACTTCATGAGTAAGGTACTAAATGGACTCGAGAAAAGGTACCAAAATATTAAGAAAGCTGCATTGGCAGTAATAGTGACGGCTAGAAGGCCGAGGTATTACTCCTAAAGCTTTAGCATTGTGATCAAAACAGATCTTCCTATCAGACAAGTCCTTCGAAAGTTGAATGTAGCAGGGAGAATGATGAAGTGGGCTGTGGAACTTTCAGAGTTTGACATAAAATATGAACCTAAAGGGCCCATAAAGGCTTAAGTACTCGCAAACTTCATTGCAGAACTCACTGCTACGTATCCACCTGAAATTTCGACCGAATCCGTTTGGATCGTCTCGGTTGACAGAGCTTCCAACCTTAAAGGAAGCGGTGCAGATTTCATACTGGAAGGATAGATGAAGTCCTCATCCAGCAATCCCTCCGATTCTCCTTTAGAGCCTTTAACAATCAAGTTGAATATGAAGCTCTGATAGCAAGAATGATACTGGCTAAAGAAGTAGGCATTTGAAAGATGACAACCAAGAGTGACTCGCAATTTGTAACTAGTAAAGTCTCGGGAACTTACCTTGCAAAGGACCTCCAATTGGCCAAATACTTTAGGTATGTGCAATACTTAGCTAATATTTTTGATTTGTTTGAGTTAACGCATGGGCCCAGGGAGCAGAACACCCGAGCCGATTTGTTCTCAAAATTGGCTACTTCGGCAAAGGGAGGAATCGATAAGTGATACAAGAAACCCTGAGAGCACTAAGAGTTTTAGTCGAAATTGATGGAGAAGGCACGCTAGAGATACTCGCATTGGAAGACAGAAAGGATGACACTTTAATGATGACGTTTGTATGATACTTATTAGTAAGCAAATTGCCTCAAGATCCGAGAGAAGCGAGGGATTTCAAAAAGAATTCAGAACGGTATCTCATGATTGATGGATAGCTATTTCGGCATGGATGCACACATGTATTGCTTAAGTACATTTCATCATAGGAAGCCCACAGAGTCATGACTGAATTGCACGAAGGCACCACCAGAAGTCACATCGGAGGGAAAGCAATATCGCTCAAGGTGATATGGGTTGGTTACTATTGGCCCACCATGAAAGAAGACTGCCAAGAATACTCTTAGAGATGTGATCAATGTCAATGACACGACGATTGGATCCATGTGCCAGAAGAAGAATTGCACTCTATCATCAGCCCGTGGCCTTTCCACACATGGGGAATTGACATTTTGGGTCCATTCCCTATGGTGACAAGGCATTGAAATTTTTTATAGTGACAATAGAATACTTCACTAAGTGGATTGAAGTGGAACCGATTGTCATTGTTTCAGCATCAAAAATTCAAAACTTTGTGTGACAGAATATCATATATCGATTTGTAGTACTAAGGACATTAATTTTAGATAATGGAACACAATTCGCAAGCAAACAAATGAAAGAAATGTGCGAGAACTGAAGATAAGGCATTTTTACCTTCGTCGAACATCCCCAAACCAACAGACAAGCAAAAGCAGCAAACATGGTCCTACTCAGGGGAATCAAGAGAAGACTACATGCTGCCAAGGGTGAATGGCCAGAAGAAATGCCTAGGGTATTGCTATCTTACCACACAACACCCTAGTCTACCACACAGGAAACACCTTTCAGCTTGGTTTATGGAACAGATACGCTAATGCCAGTAGAAACAGCTAAACCCACATTCTGAGTGATGCATTTTTCACCATCATCATCTAACAAGGGATTTGAGCCAATCTGTATATGATTGAAGAACTCAAAGACGACGCTAGAATCAAAAGGGAAGCATTAAAGTGTCACATGGAGATGAAGCATTGAAGCAAAGTACTCCCGACGCAGTTCAAAGAATCTGTTCTAGTCATAAAGAAATCTTAGATGAATGCAATGGACAACAAGTTTGCTCCCAAATGGAGTGGAATGTATCATATAAAAGAGGTAATTGGGAATTAAGCATATCGATTAGAGACATTGGATGGAGGCAGGATACCTCGAACATGGAATGCAGCAAGTCTGATGTTTTATTTTAGTTAAAAAATACAGTTGATCATATGTTTTATATTACTTTGTAAACATTTTTCACACAGGGCGACACTCTTTTCCTTTGACTTTTAAAATTTTATCAAGGGCTTTTAATGAGGTCACACCAATTCATAAATACCTGTGTTTTCTCTAATGTTGTTTTATGGTCGAAAGGAAATACGGAAAAAAGTCATCGGTACCAGGTGAAGAGCCCACTGGCCAAATGACAATACGGAAAAAAGCCTTTGGTTTCACAATGAAGAGCCCAATGGCCGAAAGGCAATAGGAAAATAGTCTTCAGTACCACGATGAAGAGCTTGTTTGCCGAATGACAATACGAAAAAAAGCCTTTGGTTCCACGGCGAAGAGCCCAAATGACTGAAAGACAATACGGAAAAAAGTCTTTGATACCACGGTGAAGAGCCCACTGGTCGAATAACAATACGAAAAAAAGCCTTCGGTTTCACGGTGAAGAGTCCAAATGGTCGTAAGGCAATACGGAAAAAAGTCATTAGTACCACACTGAAGAGCCCACTAGCCGAATGACAATATGGAAAAAAAAGCCTTTGGTTCCACTATGAAAAGCCCAATGGCCAAAAGGCAATATGGAAAAAAAGTCTTCGATTCCACGGTGAAGAGCCCAATGGTCGAAATACAATACGAAAAAATGTCATAGGTACCATGGTCGAATGACGATACGGAAAACGTCATAGGTTCCATAGCCAAAAGGCCCAATGACTATATGACGATACAAAAATATGTCAAAGGTTCCACGGCCGAAATGCCCAATGATCGTATGACGATAAGAAAAAACGTCATAAGCTCCATGGTCGAATGACGATACAAAAAACGTCATAGGCTCCAAGGCTAAAAAGTCCAATGACCGTATGATGATACGAAAAAACCTCAGAGGTTCTAAAAGCTGAAAGACTCAAAGCCAAGAGGCTCAAAGCCCGAAAGGCTCAAAGGTCGAAAGGCTTAAAGGTCGAAAGGCTCAAAACTGAAAAGCGCAAAACTGAAAGGCTCAAAAGCATAAAGGCTCAAAAACCACAAATTTTGATGATGCAGAAGCTGAAAAGCTCAAACCAAACAACCCAAGGATGCAAAAATCAAGTAACTCATAAATACGAAAGAAAGTATCTACAAACGGGTATGTAACCACAACTCTCAAATATCTTTATATTCTTAATATTTTACGATTTCATCCCACATCATAAGAATACTCCATGATTTCATAAAAATATAAAGTAGATTCTAAAAGAAATAGATAAGTATGAAATATTATAATATCATTGTTCTACAAACTTGAAGGTGAAATTACAAACTAGTCTATGATGGCCCTACCCTCAACTATTTTAAGAGGATCTAAAGCTTATATACCTAGTTTGGTATGCTACCATAGCGGCAGAAGTCAAGAAACAGAAACGTAGAAAAGCGATAAAGAATAAGCGACAATGGAAAAGAATGGAAAGATGACGAACAACCAAGAGAAATACGGAAACTGGGAAGACAACAAACATACCTCTTGGAAGAACAATGATAATTAAATTTCTTGAAAAATAGATAAGTCTGGAAGATAGATGAGCGAAGTGACGAAGAGAAATGATGTTTAGGGAAAATAAGAAACTTGTAAAGAAAGTTTGAAATGACCCACTATGGCTATGCTAGCTGTCAAGGCACAGGTAACCCACATCACGCTCACAGAGCAAATTAGCGCAGGAAGTTTTCTGAAAGGAATGAAAAAGGGCATGAAAAAGCCTTTTTGTCTATTCGGCTCAATTCTGGAAGGCTTGTGTACTGTTGGGACAGGGGTGTATTTTAGGCCCAAAATAAAATAACGGGGTGCGAAAAGCAATCTACTTATAACTTGAAATTGAGTAAGCATATGTTCATCAGGAAAGACTCGATTAATGGGGCCCAATTTAATTATTAATAAATTATAGCTTACATAAATTGTCACTCATACTAACCATATTCGACAATAGGCGTTCTTGTTAACTTATTAAGATTTAATATCTGATAATTGAAAATAACCAAATTATATTTAAATTCAATACCAGAATACCTTATATATAAAAGGTATAAATATGATGTGTTAGGATATTGAAAGATCATCTTCTATTTATATTAGCTAAAAGCAATAAAAAATCTTAGTAACTAAAATAAAAATAAACAATGATTTTGGATTTATTTTTAAATGCTAAAAGATATTCAACTCATTTAATTTAAATTTAATTAACTAGCTAGAATTTAAAACAAAATTTTAAGTTTAAAATGGATCCATTAAAATAGACATAAATTAATTTGAATGAGTGTACCATGGAATGAAAATTTTGAATATTTAGAGTTTGTTTACATCTTAAAACAAAGCACGAGTTAATCTTATAAAAAAAATACAAGTCCAAATCTTATAACAAACATCAAAATACGATTTCATGGGTGGAGTCGTGACATAACACCTATTGCTTTGTCGTTCGACGTGTTTAGTGTTTAGTAATTATGTCATGCTTATCTAATAAATTCCTATCGATAAATTTGTCTTTAATAAGATCTTTTTTAGCTAGACTTTTTCTTTGCAAAATTTAAATTAAAAACCTTATTTAAAAGAATCGTGTTATGTACCACCACAAGAAATGACACCTGGTAAACCTTGATATTAACATGAGTAGCATAATAGAGATCCTACTGCGGGAAATTATGAACAGCATAACCTCGGACATGGTTGTCTGGTATTCATGTCTTTGTTTTCCCCGTTTGTTTTCAGTGACCACTATCGTAATGAGTTATTATCAGCCATTCTATAACCATGAAACAACCCAAATATTCTTTAGAAACCTTTGTTCATCTTTGACCTGTGAGCAAGTTCCAGCTAATTCAGACAAGGCTTCCCTTTTTTAATGCAAGCGGGGAACAACCCAAGAAAACAAAGCAAACGAGATACAAAGGTAAAAACTAACACCAAAGACACCGCGTGGAGATGTTCCTTAAGTATGTGTAGCCATTCTTCATGTCTATGTATAAGAGAAATCAACTCTCGAATAACTCACATTTAAATATTGGATTAAAAAAATAATGAAGACCATGAGGATTAACTTTCCTATATCTTTGAATATATTATTGGGAAGAGAAAATTACACTAACATACATTTTATCAACTACTATATCATTGTTGATAACAAAATTGAAAAATTATTCAAAAATGCAATACTACTTTAGAAAAAGGTTAATTCAAGCAGTTTAAGACTTTTGATTTTAGAATATTCACACACTAAGCCAAAATATTTCAAGGTCTTTTTAATTTTAACTACCAATAAATTATTATTTTTAATTGGGATAAAAGGATGTATGATCAACTAAAATATCAAGATTAATATTTTGAATAGATTGCAATATAAAGTGAATTTAAATTGAAACATGCATTCAAACAACTATTACTTGTGATTTAATGTTTGAGAATCTAAAGCCAAACTAATATACCCAGCATGTTTATGACCTAACAACATAAAGATATTTACAATATTTGTAACGTTGGAGTAACTCGTGGGGTTATTAAAAGTAGAAACGAGCATAGATAAAAAAGAAAACAATAGTTTTAGATAAAAGAAAGAGTTATAAAAAGTTGCACGAAATATAATGGCCAAAAGTATATAGTTTTTCGTAAAATTTAAGAGTTATTTGATTGATGATTAGTGTTAAGGTGTATATGAAATATAGATGTTTTCAACCATCTAAGCCGGTCTATCTACAAAGAAAATATTTATAACAAGTTTTTCATTATAGGTTTAGGGGATACATTAGAAAGATTCATTATTATTAATGATTATTTGTCCAAATAAGGTAACATAAAATCACATCTAACACTTTAAGGTAGTTTAAGGTTTAATGTTTGTGATATATCACTCTAACTTTTTTATTTTTATTTAATGTGAGACTTTAAACTCATAGTTATATTCTTAAGAGTCTCTCCCTCAAATATGAAGTTGGATTTTCCCGGAGTTTCTACCACAAAAGGACATGTATGCCTCATCCATTTATTTCAACACACTTCTCTTTACCCTAATTACTGAACTGGTCACCGAGACTAATCATTTTGATATCATTGTTGGAATATTTCTAAAGAAGACAGATTGGAAATACTCACCACCAATGAAGTTTGAGTTGTTGATCATATAAAATAGTATGAGAGTGCTTCTAATCAAAATCAAGCTCAATGTTTGTGATTGACCTTTAGGCTATAACATGTGTTACACTTAGTAACAATTCTTTTATATGGATATTGCACATTTTCACATCCCAAAATTGAAAGTTATGATAATTAATGTTGCATGTTCTAATAATTATTATTGTTTTGTTAGAAGAATGTATTCAGTAGAACAATATTGATAACCTCTTTTTTCAGTTTCTTTGTTTTAGCGTCAACTAATCAGAAATATTTTAATTAAAGTAAATGATTGAAAATGAAATATTTGGAGCAAAGAAAGTGTGTAAAAAGTAAAGAAAGAAACAAATGAACCGTTCAAATGTAAACAATGAAAATAAAATAATAGAGAACATTGTAGTAATTCATCTTTCGGTGAGCATTTTAATTACTTATGATTTTGTTGATAGAGGATTTTGACAATTAATTAAAAAAAAAACATTTAGTTTTCGAACACAAATCGAAATACTTTGTTAACAAATAAGAGCTTAACATGAGATTATACTAAGCCATACTATTTTAAGGGTTCTTTTTCTTAACTACCAATATATTCATATTTTCAATTGAGACTTTACATATATTTGGATATGATATTCTTATGGAATGATAAATACATGCGCGACATAATTTTATAAATAACATAAAAACATAAAAATACTATGAATAAAAGAGGTCATAGGATGAAGGAGTTATAGAAAAAGGATGGTTATGAATACTATAAAAAGTATAGAAAGAAAAAAAATTATAAACAACAGAAGAAGTTATATAAAAGTATAAAAAGTTAGAGAAAATGTAATAAAAATAAGATTTGAAAGTGAGAAAAAAAAACATACAATTTTTTATAAGATCATATAATCGTAATAATAATCGTATTAGTTTTTTTTTTTTATCAAGCAATAATCGTATTAAGTGTTCAAGAGTTCTTTTAGATGTTTCAAGCTACCTAGAATTTTACAATTTTTCTATTTATAGACGAATTTTACATGGAATTCTAAACTATCCCACATATCCATATCACTCAAATCTTAAGATAATTTGTAAGTTATGATAACTATTTTTTGAGCACATATAGGTAATGGCAACTGCTCTTTGTACATTCATATAATAATAAATGTTTTTCTACCACAATTAAGTAATGCTATTTGTGGTTAATAACTGAGATTCTGTATTTGTGGTTAATTCAGTCTTAAACTCCCAAATTTTTTATCCTTATAACAAATATATATATATAACTTTTATTAACAATTTAAATATATTTTTACACTTTTGAACTATCAGAAATTTCATCTTTATACTATAAACCACACATATAACACACAGAAACTTAGGTATATAATTTTTTTTTTTAAAAAAACAATTCAAGAAGAGGATAAAGAAAAATTTATTCAAAAATAATTTTTAATTAAATAATGTTTATAATCATAAAGAGATCTAACGTAGATTTTTATCTAAGAAAAAAATGAGTAAATATTTCGAAAAAAATAATAAATGGTGATTTTTATAAAATAAAATTTAACTATTTATAAACTTTTTAACTTAAATAATAAAATATAATCTCTTTTACTCTTAAACTTTACACTTTAACTAAGTTATGGGTATCCAAGTGTGACTCTAACTCTCACATTGGGTAAAAATGAAAAAATTGAACAATATATAAGAAAGAAGATCCATAAACCTACTGTCTTAAGATTTTGGGTTAAAAGTGATGTCATTCTCTTATATGATTTGGCTCATTTTTCATTAATCTTCCCGGTTATGCAAGTATAAAAGAGAAAAAAAGACTCATAAATCTAATAAATTTTAATTATTTATGACATTAGAATATTCATCTTTGAAATTTGGATAATGTAAAAAGTTAACGAAATTTTACCAAAATATCACTATAAAATAAAATCATTATTTAATTTTATTAATAAAATTTAGTTTTTATATAAAATATATAACAATGAAAAAAATCATAGTAACTGTACTGCAAGATAAGTCAGTGGGCAATGCCGCGTACGGAAAAAGTCATTCCATTTTACGTAAGATGCATACTATGAGCAAAAATCTTGCTGCAACTTATTATATGTTTCCTTTTGTTTTGGTTGGGTGTATTTGGGCATCTCATCTCTTCTATTACTGGGAAAGTTTAAAATCACACTTATGAATCAGCTATATTATTGCATTGAACAAATCACCTTATAAAAGAGCTGAAGTCATTTGAGTATTTTTTTTTTCTTTTGAAATATTATAAATGAGAATTAGCTATGAAAATCGAGATGTGTATCTCGTTTATATAACCTTTTTATTTCCTAGAAATCTCACGCCTCTTTGTTTTCTTTCGTTCTTTAATTTACAATTTTTTATGGTTGCATATCTGTCAAAGCATGAGAATATACTTATTCTGGAATTGTCATGATTCAGATTTTGAATAACTTACTTAAAAAGTAGAATGAAAAAGAATACATGAGAGATGTTTTATTTGGATTAGAGAATAAAAAATTAAGAAAATAGAGAAAGAGGAATAGTAGAAAAGAATAAAAATACATTTTTTTTCAATTATAGAAAGAGAGTAAAATATAAAAGAAAGTGAGACACTTTTTTTTATTATTAATTTTATTTTATTTATTGATAAGAATTGTAAACATTAATCAAATATTCGCAACATAATGCAATGCGAATATAAACATAATTAAAATATTTATGACACGATTCATTATATCAATAAACTATATAATATAATATTGAAAATCGATTATAGTAATTTTCTATTTTTCATTTTTATAGGAAAGGTATCGTTCAAAAAATTATGAATGAGAGAGGGGTGGCTTTCAACGCTTTTAGATGCCCCTGCCTCTCCATCAGCGGATTCAAACAAGGTGAGGAATTTCAAGAAAATAATCCTAGTACAGATTCTTCATGGTCCTTGCATTCCAGTTTTTATTTAACCTTATGGAACATTTCTAATAAAAGTTGTAAGTAAATAAAAAATATTTTTTGATATGAATCTCACATACATAAATTGTTTAAAATTAAAGAGACTTATTCATTTTAATTGATCTCATATCTATGAATTTTTAAAATTGAAGAGAATTATTTAAATCACTCATGTATATAAAATCTATATTAAAATAATACTTTTATTCATAAACTCTTTTTTTGCATATAACTTTTTATTGTTGTGTTAATAGCGATACATAATAAACACTCCTGGATATATATCACACACCTAAATAACATTTACTATTCTTCTTCTTTCTCAGTATCAATTGGTTCTTAAAGTATCCATACATGACCTTTCAATGAAAAAAGTTTAGGTAAAATACTTTATACGTTATTTATACTATTTTGACTCAAAATTATTATTTTCCTTCACTATCTAGCATGATAAAAAAAATGCTTATTGAATTAAAACTTTGATTCTAACGATAAAAAGCAATTGCTTTCTGTACCTCCTCAGTTTGAACATGTACTCGTAGTTTTTCAAAATCACTATTTCACCCTTATTTAAAGTGACTTCTAGAATATCTCATCTGGACATTCTTCTGTAACACATTTTCTAGAATATATGAAATGCATTTTGGAAAATATTTTCTAAAATAAGATAAAATTTTCATAATAAGATTTTCAGAACAAATTTCCGAAACGTATTTCAGAACAAATTTTCCAGAATAAGTTTGGAGAACAAACTTTCCGTATAAATTATCTTCTAAAATATATTTTCTAGAATGAATTTTCTACTATAAGCTTTTTAGAACACAAGAAATGGGTTCCGAAAAGAGGGTTCCATAACATATTTATGTTATGGAAAAAACTTTTCAAGATGAGATTTTCTTTTGCAGCGTTCTCCTCTTCTATTTCAGCAGCAGTGATGATGCGGTGGCAACGGCAGCAACAGTGGTGGAGTGCAATGAGGAAGAAGCAGGACAATTTAGTTATTTCACTCAATTGTGATGTGGAGGTGGAGGTTTAAAAATAGGGGGCAGAAAGTAGTTGCCATGACAAAATAACAAGCACCCGAAGATTCTGTATCTAAATTTTATCTTTTTTCTATGTGTACTAACTGATTTGATGGTCAATACCTTCTTTTGGTGCCTGTTAAACAATAAAAGAAATTAGAGGTTATTCTCTGTTTACTCGATGTTGGACTTTCCACGTAATTAGTTTTCTGCCTCTTCACTCTCCTAATCCTAAGCAAAATCTGTAGCAGCTGATGTTTAGGTAGCCCTTTCCTTTTGTCCTAAAATCAATATTCAACTCATCCACTTGGTGCATGGTTGGTTCTACGTTTTAACTTTTAAACAATGGAACGAACAATCAAACACATAGTTGGAGTGACAATAAGATGAGAATAACTTGAAAATTTTGTACTGGTGAATTTCTAAATGAATTTAGCCCATAATTGAAAACAGGGGCGTACTGACTCGATTTTGCTAGACTCCATATCATCTGGTGCAAAAATGGAGAGCAGCACATTGATAATATTTTTGTACTATACCAAATTACAATTATTCTGAGATCATTGTCTTTAACTAAGATTTCTTAAACAGAAACCACTTGATATGTTTTCACTAGCTAAACACTGATCTATATCATGCATTGCCTTTCTTCTGACATTGCTGTTTTGCTGAACAATAAAAGATACCAAGAAAAAATTTAGCCTCACAGTGAAGAAAGAAGTCCGCTGTACATTTGTTGGGCAATATGTGGTGAAGGTCTTCGTGCTTCAGGTGCAGTTAGCAGGAGAGATGCTAAGCTGCCAGTTAGTCATTTTCAATTCCCTGGAGTGGACAACTGAAGGGACATATCACCCCCCAATTCGCTGATAACTTTCTCCACCTTAATCAACATATCTAATGACAACAGAATGGATCAGGAATCTCTTGGACACAATTTGGAAGACCGTACACGGATCTAGCACATGACCTCTACCTAAGCTTAAATAGTGTAACTAAAACTACCGGTGATACGAGGTGCATAAAATGATTCGTATTCAAACCGAACAAAAATAAAAACTTTCTGAATTTGCCATTAGTATTCTGCCCTAGGACTGGAGAAAGGAAACACTGAATTGAACTCAATATAAAGGCACATCATGGTTATCCAATGTAAGAGACGAATATGAAATAAGAAAAAGGATTGCTACCTTGAAAGGAAGAATCTTCCATATACCTCTACATCAAAGAGAAAGAAACATCAATGTTAATGGTAAAGAAGTTGCACTCTCAAAATATTTGCATCTTAGAGAAAACTTATATTATAATGAGCATCATATCAATGTGATTAATCAAAGCATCAACCAGTAATATCTTTGCCAAAATTCAAAAATATGTACCACAATTTGGGATTTGAGCTCAATTTCCTCCGAAACAGTTGGTTGAGCTGCGACATATGATTGTATTCAAATGAAATAGGTTATGATAGAAATCAGAGCAAATATTAGGTTAAAACAAAAAGGCTCACAAACCATGGTTGTTCTGAGAGCAATCCATTAGTAATGAGGAAAAACTGGGTGGCAAGGCTGGGAATACGCCTTCAAAGTTGTGACTGGGTGTTGTTCCCTTTGCTTCGGATCCTGAAGGTTGCCCCACCTCATTATCCACAAACAGTGGCAATTGTGGAATGTAATTGTCAACCGTAGTCATAAAGCCCAGTTCTTCAGAAGCCCTACAAATACAATAAAGTCACAGTATTCATTCCAAGTCTGCGACATAATTCAGGGTTTGTTTGAAGAAACGTCTCCACAATTACTTCTAAGAGAAAAAATATAAAAAGAAAAAAAGAAATCAGTTTCTCAATTAGTCAAAATTAACTTATGAATAAGTTAACTTGAAAAAGTTATTTTCTGTTAGCTTCTTCAGAAGTTGATATTTAACTGAGGCATAAGCTAAATTTAATTTATGAACAAGTTAATTTCATTTTAGCTTTTGATTTTTCTCTCCTAAAAGTGTCTATGGAGATGTTTCCTCCAAGCATGCTGAGTCAACTAACACCTTAATATGAGTAATGAAAACATATATCCACTCTAGATAAATGTGGAAAAACAGAAAATAGATCAGTGAAAGGTTATTTGACAATCTATCAAGGCCTAAGAAATCAGTTACATCCTCCTATTTCTCCAATCCCGCAAACTCCTTTATACCTACTATAGGAGTGTTCGTTTGTTGACATGAACTCTGACTGCGATGAAATTTCAGAACCAAAGTCGGTGTTCAAAGGTTCTTGGTCCTTGTCTCCTTTCAGAATCTCCTACGAAGCAACACAATCAAGAATTAACAATGGAGATGCAGTCTTAGACGTTCAGCCCCAAGGCTGCGCATATTTTTTTGTGAATGGTGATTATAAATTATGATAAGCAGCCATTACCTTTAAAACATTGATAAATGACTCTGCTTCATAGATTGATGGAAACCGCATAGCAAACTTTTGAATCTGCCAGAGGAAAATTAGCTGTGTAAAACTTGCATCAACTGTCCATTAATCAATTTAGCCAGGTAAAACTCCACATAATAGTGTCACATTCACTCACACCCTAACAACCGAACCACCACGAGATGTTACAATTAGAAGATCAAGAATCAACATTGTATTTCCAATTTGCTACTAATCTTACATAATTGACAAATTAACAATATTGAAGGAGCCATCATTGAGTTATCGTATCTTCAAAGTTTACAAGTCACAGAGGGAATTAACAAGTCTCCTGCTATGCAATCCAAAGAAAAAGCATTATATTTCTATCAGACAAACGCAATTTAATTTAAGTGCATATTCACATTGAGTTATCCAAAATCACATTGAAATATCAACTAATAGCGCGTTTGAATTTTCATCAGTGACTCGAGTTTCCAACTAAATTCCACGTCCAATTAACAAAATCTTATAAGCTACGATGTACAACTTCACTCATAACATGCGTCATTTACACTGCAACAGGAGCCAACATGATTTTAGGTAAATGTTCATACGTTTCTCACATTGAGGAATTGATTCCGAATCCAAAACTGATTTCGAATTGAGCAATTTTAGTAGTTGTCGTGATGGATAAAAAATGTATACAATCAATTTGCAATAGATAAAAAAGAATCATGCCTCGCCCAGGGGATCTCTGTAGCTAACTAGCACGGTTCGGATGCCCCTGGCAGGGTATCCAGAAACGCACGACACCTGAGGCCACGTAAAATGCAGCTTGGAGACGTAGTGCTCTTCCTGCCACATTATTCAAACACAGTGAGTTCACAATTCAAATTGAAGGCTATTATTAATGAAGAAAAAGCAATCGCAACGGTTATGTAAGATTGAAGAGGTGGATTTATAAGAAGATTGGAGTGGAGGAACTGACGAGGAGAGCGGCGTTTAAGGAGACGGTGAGGAGGAGGTGGGAGAGGTGAGAGGAGAGGCGGAGGAAGGCGACGGAGGAGGAGGAGATCCAGGTGCCGCGGGGAGGGAGGGTGCGGAGGCGAGGAGGGAGAGGAATGAGATCGGAAGAGGAAGTAGTAAGAGAAGGAAAGGGGATGAAGCGAGCGAAGGATATCTCCCATTGGTCTCTCACTTTCCCCGATTGTTCCATCACTGCCAATGTGCCCGCCATTTTCCCTTTTCAAATGCTATCTCGAGATCTTTTTTATTTTAATTTATGTTCATTTATATATACGCTGCTCGGTGATGTATTATGCTTGTTAACAAACTGCCTGCTAATTCATTATTTAGAAAATTTACAAAAAATAGATCAATTTTAAATAATCTTGTATTTGACTCATGTTCTCAAAACTTTTGGAAAATTTGTATTTTCACATATACCTCTACCCTTTTCACCCGTCACAAAATAGGAAGAATCAAACATTTACCCTAGACTAAGATATTTTCTTACCTAAGATGCAAAACAAGGAAAAAAACAAGACCACGGCTATTTAAAACAGAAGTTGTCCACGAATTATCTCACCTCACTGCAAATCAAAACATATTATCATTCTATTAAAGAATTACGATCTTGTGACCAATTACCACTCCAAAACATCATATCTGAAATTCTATTCCAAAACACTATCGTTTCAAATCAGTAACTAACCACGACAACATCTACAAAATAATCTAGTGATAATCATTTTACGTTAAACACCCCTAAAATATTATTTCTTTAATACAATTAGCACATTTAACTAAAAAATAATTTTATTACCAACACACCATCACGTGGTGGCCATAATAAAATTATCAAATAATTGGTGTCAAACCATCAAAAATTTTACTAATTTAATTAACTCTAATAGATGTGTTGCAATTCAAAAATACAGCTTCACTTATAATTTTAAATAATAATAACAAAAGTTAGTGCTTCAAAATTCACATAAAGTCATTATTTTCTTAATATTAAAAATTAAAGTTAAAGTTGTGTATTTAATCTTGATTTGTGTAAATAATACCTCACATCATGTGCGTTTTTCTTTTTCAAAATTTTTTTAATAAAAAAATATATCTCATATTTATCTTTTTAAGTGCACTTCATTTTATGTCATATGTAAGTTGAAGAAAAGAAGAATTAAATCACAATCTTACTTGTTAATTAAGTATTTTATAACAAAACCTTTATCTTCTTAATTAATGTTTTATAATAAGTTTAAGTTAAGTTCAGGTACGATTAAATCTTGAGGTTAAATATATAAAATTTGTTTTTATAACGGACAAAGCTATATTATTAAAAGGAAATTTTTAAGTTTGGAAGGGCTAAAAGTAGTGATATAATTTGTCATGTTGTGCTTACTCGTGCTAGAAGTACTCTCCTACGCAAAATTTCAACCCATTTTGAATGATATCTAGGCAAAATAATCATCTTAGATGATTTTTTTCTTAAATGACACATTTAGATTAAAGATTCTCAAATACTTTCTCTTCTTAACAAGTGATTTAGCTAAATTGAGGAACTCTGATGAGCTTTTCAATTATTTTTGTCCATATTATTTTAAAAGAAATAGCAAAGAGAAGTTAATGGCATTAAGAAAATCATGAAAATGAAGTAAAGACAAAAATAAACTTCATGAAACAAAGGATTCTATTTTTCTGAACTCATAATTATTATATACTTAATTTAAAATATAGTGGAAGACAAATAAATGTATAAAACTTGACTAGTGGAGAAGATGTTCAATAATTAAGACATCTAATTTTGTTTTAAATTTCATTTTCAAGATAAATATATATATACTCCTTTCATTGAAGATGTTAAGATAATTGTCCGAGTTCTAGATGGCTGGATACTGAGTAGCCAAGAGGTCGACAGACCGAATGTTGAGAAACCAAGAGTCGAGAGGTCAAGTGCCGAGTGGCTGAAGGACCGGATAGGCAAAAAGTTGAGTATCCAGAGGTTATGAGTATAAGAGGTTGAATGGCTAAGAGGCGCGAGAAGTTGTGTTTGTAACATTCTAAAAAATATGAATGTAATATATTATCATTATTATTTTTGTCAATTTTCATTTTAAAGAAAAATATATATATATATATATATATATATATATATATATATATATATATAATAAAGTAGTCAATAATGTGAATGCTTAGATCAGTTCAGATCTTTGCAATTCGGTTGTGTGTATTCGGGTGTGGCTATTCGGTTTGGAGTTAGGGAAGTGATCTTAGCATTCGGTTTTAGCTACTCGATTCATATTTAGGAGATGATCTTAACCATTCAGTTTTGAGTGTTTGATTTGGTATTTAGGGAAATGATTTTAACACTCAGTTTTGGGAATTCAGTTTGTATTTAGGGAGATGATTTTAACCATTCAGTTTTAATTATTCAATTTGGTATTTAGGAAAATGATCTTAGCATTCAATTTTAGACACCTGGTTCAAATTTAGAAAGAGATGATCTCAGCATTCGGTTTTAGACACTTGACTCAGATTTAGAGAGATATTATCTCAACATTTGGTTTTAGGCACTCGATTCATATTTAGAAAAATAATCTCAGAATTCGGTACTCAGTTCATATTTAGGAAGATGGTCTCAATATTCAGTTTTAGGCCTCTCGACATTGACTTTCTTCTTCCGCATTGTTGGGCCTCTCTGTTTCCGGATCATTGAGCCTTCTGGCTTTGACTTTCTTCTTCTACAACATTAAGTTTTTCGGCTTTGACCTACAAGGATCAGTTGTAAGCTAGTTTCTATATAACTTTAAATTATTTTAAATCTCAGGTCATAATAATAATAATAATAATAATAACAACGATAATGACTAAATATATACTCGCATGTAATGTCTAGATAAGGTAAGGTTAGATAAACTTGGGTCATTTTTCATCATTTCACTATGCCACGTCACCATGCCACGTCCGTTTATTTTTACCTTAACACTGTCACTTTCACCATTGGAATCAATCTAACTAAATGGAATTATAGTAATGATTACAAAATGTGCTATAAATAGATGATCCCTAGTAACAATTTTAAACACAGAACAATGTATTAAAACAAAAATATCTTAATTTAGTATTGAGTGTACACCCTCACTACTTTATCAAGATTCTTTCCTTCTTAAACTTTAATCCTCATTTATAATATTTATTTAACATGATTTCAAAAATCGTTGACAAACATTTAACTAAAACTTTGTAGTTATGTTATAATCAAATATAAACACACATAAAAAACATAGTAAACTCACTACCTTCAAGTTATCCTAAGGACGAACTGCTATGATACCATTCTAATGTGACGACGTCCCAAATTAATTAATAATATGAAACAAAGGATTCTATTTTCCTGAATCCATAATTATTATATACTTAATTTAAAATATAGCATAAGACAAATAAATGTATTCCTCCAATAATTAAGACATCTAATTTTATTTTAGATTTCATTTTCAAGGTAATAAATAACACACACACACATATATATTAAAGATGTTGAGATAATTGCCCGAGTTCGAGATGGTTGGATATCGAGTAGCCAAGAGGCCGAGTGACCAAATGTTGAGAAACAAAGAGGCCAAGAGGCCAAGTGCCGAGTAGTTGAAGGACCAAATAGGCAAAAAGTGGAGTATCTAGAGGCTAAAAGTATAAGAGGTTGGATAGTTGAGAGGCGAGAAGTCGTGGCCAAATGACTCAATTGTCAATTTATATTTTATTTACAGTAAAAAAATATAATTGAAATAATAATATCACATTTACAAATTTTAGAATATTATATTTTTCATTCTAAAAGTGGTTTCGAGAAACTTAAGATTAGGTTTAACAAGGTTTTTTTTTTTTTTTTTTTAA
>Ga0099825_1004389_pt1 | contig 18503 bp, 9 predicted proteins | sample SiratroredBW_FD_76838 | JGI IMG/M metagenome (GOLD analysis project Ga0099825, IMG submission 76838) | Root nodule microbial communities of legume samples collected from California, USA - Siratro red BW | ecosystem: Host-associated > Plants > Roots > Nodule | place: USA: California | collected...
AGTTCATTTCAATCATGAAATATGTGTCCAAATTTTGATAAATAAACCAAGTTCTGCTAACTCTTGACAAAGTATAAGTAGTATTCATCAACCATTTTTTATCTAGCCGAAATATCTCTTTTAGTGATTTCTTAAAAAAAAAAAAACTCAAATATTTTTTTAATAGTAGTCTTTTCAAAATTTTACACTCTCCTGAAATGAAAGGTTGTCTAACAAATGGAAATATGATTACCCCATCGTAGTTTTCGGAGATTAAAATCTAACAAAATTAATGTGTGGAGATAATAGAATGTTGTATACATAATTGCATCTTAGAAAAACTCTCTCATAAAATCTTCATTTTCACATATATGTTAGCCTTTTGAAAACTAGCTAGCAGTCCTTCCATTACTCTTTCTTAGGTTTTGGTGAAGATAAAGAAACTAAGAGTTAACATATAAATCATCACTATTTTTATTATATTATTTAAATATATATATTTAATGTGTTTGATGATAATAAGAAATAATATATGTGAGTAGGATGAAAGATATACTCTTTTTTATTGTATTATTTAAATATACATTGTGTGTTTAATCAGAATTAATATATTATTATATTTAATGTGTTTAATAGTTATCAGGATCTATAAATAATTATTTCTAATTAATTATTTCAATTTTTTTTAAAGCCCAACATCTAAAAAAAATCCTACAATATTCATACTATTTATTAATTGAAATCGTGTCAGTTAGACACAATTTCAACATTAGCACCGAGATTGTCATACACAATTTCTTTTTTGCTTAAATAAAATTGTGCCAGCTGGCACGATTTCTTGATAATGAAGAAATCGTGCCAAGTTGACACCATTTATCCATTTTGGTAATAAAAAAGAATCTGCCAATTTAGACAATATTGGTGTGAATTGTAACCCTCTCCTCTCCTAAAAAAACAAAAACACACAAACCAAGCTTTCTCTCTCTCACCCTCCATTCTCCATCTCTCCCCCTTATGTCTCAATTTTCTCTCCACACTTCATCTTTTTTTCAGAATATGATCAAGCCCTGCAGTAGGTGAGGAGTCTGGGGTCAGTTCTAACCGATTAGAATCTCAATTAGAGTAAGTAGTTCCTATTTACACTAAGGATCCTTTATTTTCTATTTTTTCTTAAGTTTTTGTTATCAGTATTAGTGGGAATAGTTGAGAAAAATGTTCCTCTCTACTTGATTATTATTACACTAAAAGTATGTGTTATTTGGATAACTTGTTTTATGTCTCTAAAGTTTGGATTGGTGTCATAGTCTGATTGGAGGAATTGATTTAGAGGTCATCGTTTAAGGTAAAGAAAGTTAGTTTTAAGTTTTTCAATAGTAACTTATGTTAAAAGCTTTCATTGTGATGAATTTTAGTTCTAAGTTTCAATTTCTATTACAGATGTGTCTTATAATGAGATTGGTTGATTATATATCTAATATGAAATGTGATATTGATAACTTGATAGGAAAGAACTGTTTTTGAACATTGTGAATTGTTGGATTGATATGGTTGTGTATGATGAAATTGAAATTATATGTCTAATATTTGAGTTATAGAGTTATATCTAATCATTTTGGTTGAAATGAAACCTGTGTACTGGGAGTTGAAAGAAAATCAATACCAAGGTTATATATGTCTCTATATGCTTCATTATGATTGAATTTATGTGTTATATGTGATGACTAAATTATAGACATATATGTAATCATTATGGTTGAAATGAAACCAGTGTACTGGAGGTTGAAATGAGATCAAGGTACATGGTTACATATGCATCTACATGCTTCAATATGATTGAATTGATGTGTTATGTGTGATGATTGAGTTATAGGCTCATATGTAATCATTTTGGTTGAAATGAAACCAATGTACTGGGGTTTAAAAGGAAATCAAGGTATTATGGTTACATATGCACCTATAAGCTTCAAAATGGTTGAAATGATATGATTATTGTTATGACTGAATGAGGAGTTCATATACAATCATTTTGATTGAAATGAGATCAGAGTAATGGGGATTGAAAGGAAATCAAGATACGATGATTACAAATGGATCACTGTGAAGTCAATATTAGAATAGAGTATACAAGATTGTGATTGAATGATAAACTAATTTGTATTTGACTGGGGAGTCGATATTTAAATTCTTAAATCTAATCACTTCAATTTCTTTTACTTTTACAAGCTGAAAACATTATTTCACTAGCTTACCCTTGCTTGTCTTGTTGTGTTGTGAACTTTTTTCGATGACTGTACTATGTAAACGAACAGGTGTAGATGTAGGTTTTGAAGCACCTTAAGGAGTGTATGTCCTTAATCTGGTCTTTCTTTTGTTTTGTATACAATTGTATATATGTTTGATGTGTTTAAAGACTTTATGACCTTAAGCTAATCTTTCTTTTGTTATGTATATAATTGTACATAAGTTTTATGTAGTACTTTGAACCTTGAATGCATGTTAACACTTGGTAGTAGATAAAAGTTCGTTATTTTGAGAAATCATTTTATGATGCTTTTGTTTAAGTAGGAAATCTCATTCAAGCGAATTATGCAGAAAAATTCACTCTACAAATCTAGCCTGAGCGAACTCTTTGAAAAAAGAAAAAACAGGTGCTCTTGGGTCTATTTTCACCTAAGCGAAGAGAATTTCGCTCAAGCGAGGTTCATTCTTGCTCAATCGAAAAAATTTTCACTCAAGCAAGGTCCATTCTCACTCAAACTAAAAATTTTCGCTGAAGTTAATTTTTCTTTCTTTCTTCTTTTCTGCTTTTCTTTATTCTTTTATTTTTTATTTATTAATTGTTTTGTAGTCTGATTTTATTTTTTATTTATTAATTGTTTTGTAGTCTGAAATTATATTTCAGTTTGTCATAATATTTTTCTATTAGAGTTGGATGAATTACACCATTATGAGAAAAACCAAAAGTAAACATCATGCATTAAATATATTTAATACATTTCTTCAACTTGCTTGATAAAATAAAGCATTTTGCTCATGTAGCTTCTAATGTGTCGTAAGTAACATGTATTTGGCTGGCACAATAAAGTTGACGTGTAGAAAGATAGTCCTTACTTCGTTCACTCACATAATACACTTAAAAGAATAATTTTCAATAAAACAAATATCATTAAATATTTAAATCTTAATTATGAGTATCCTTGCAAGATATTTCATCTAAGTAACCTTTAATCAACGTTTCGTCGCAAGTTGTCAAATATGTTTATTTGTTTGTTATCACTCCAAATAAGGATTTATGACCATCTTCAATCTAATATACCTTTATGATCATGTTACAAATCACATTTGATAACATTAAAATTATATTTTTCAAGCAGAAAACCAAAGTAACTTTAAGTTAAAAAATTACATAATTGTACAAATCATTCTTATAATGGATTAATTCAAGCTTTCTTCTTCAATTATTGCTCTCAACAGAAGTCTTCCAGACGCCAGGCTTGTCTACCTTGAGAACTATAGTGAATACAGTGTACTTCAAAGCTCATAGTTCAGCTTTTATATCTGACAAACAAATAGGTATATAAATAAGGTAATATACGGACAAAATGTTCTTTCTTGTACAAAATGCTGTCACATGCACATAGAATTCGGCCTTCTCTGTATAGTTAAAGAAACAAAGAGTAACAAGTTTGAGTCCTTTGCTGTACAAATGAGTTAATTCAGGAAAATTGGATTACGTTTCTGGAACTCTTATGTTAACCCATGCTTCTTGATGTTAATATCTGGTAAACTCGTATACATTTCTAGGATGTCTAAGACAAGACAACCCTTTATCAGCATCATTAGAGTGTCAAAAGTCAGAATGTCCTTCTTGTGAGTGAAAGAATGGTGGACTCCATCAGTTTGAAGTCAATTGGCTTTGTTAAATAAGCATCCATGCCAACCTCTAGGCACTTGGCTTCATCACATGACATTGCATGGGCTGTAAGAGCAACAATTGGAATGTGCAAGCCAGTTCCCACTTCTGATTTCCTGATTGCTTTTGTTGCCTCATAGCCATCCATCTTTGGCATCTGTTTTATGTTACAAAAAGAGAAGGAATTGGAACATGAAAGCCAAAATACATCATGGCATTGACCTTTTGTAGAAAAGAACTATTTTACATATTTCTTTACCACTTTTTCTGTGAGTTGCATTTTATGATGGTAATTGCTTATGTTTTTATCCTAGGTCTATATTATTTAAATTGAAGCATTGTTAATATTAATATACTTCTCCTAGTTCATACCTGACAATCCATTAGGATCAAGTCATATGGAGGGCAACTGAGAATCTCAGTTTGAGATGATCTTGTGTTTCTTTCCTTCAGGATAGACTCCCTTCTACAATCTACAACACCAGGCGTGCTATTCAGAGCATCCACTGCTTGTTGTCCATCCCCTACGGCTACAACAATGGCTCCCATTTTTTCAAGCATTATGGTTGCAACCCTTTGAATTACTGGTGTATCTTCTGCAAGCAATATCCTCAGACCTTCAAGAGATTTCTTCCCACTCACTGTTCTGCTTGAGCTACTTGCCTTTCGTGTTTCACCATATTCTGAATCTTCACCTTGTTTAGTGGAGGATGATATTGGTGTGTCATTCGCAGTGACAGAGTTGAGGCTGCTCTGACGTAATTCTTCCTTCCAAGGATTATTATCTTCCATATATCCATTTGCTAATCCGACCAAGTTATTTATCTGGTGTTGTGATGATGATTCAGATCTCACTACCTTCTCCCTTTGTTTATCTCCACCTTCACGAACAGGATTAGAACCTCCCGTTTCAGATATGTCAGAACCATCTGAGCTTGCAACATCACATTGAGTATAATCAATCTCAAAACTCTCATGCAAATGACCCTCTTTCACTGTAGCTCTTGGAGTAGTCATAGTTTTCTTTTGTAGCTCATCACTTCTTTCCTTTGTAATGGTTTCCAAAATATGAAGCATTTTTGTTTTGTAGAGGGGTTTGTTCACTGTCAGTGTATGTCCTTTCTTGCAAAGCTCCATCTTTATGGTATTGGAGGAGTCATGCTGTAGTATCCACACGAATTTTGCTCTCCCAAAGTATTTGTGGAGGAAATTAAGCTGTTCCTTCCATATATCAGTGCTCAAGTCAAGTAGACCAATGTCAACAGCAATGACAAAAACTGGGTTCTTCAATTCCTGTATGCTCAGTAGTTTCGACTTTAAATTTTCATGCACTGAATAATTTGCATCAAAACCATTATTATGATCTGAACTTCTAGCATGAAAGAGTACCCTAAGAATTTGTGTTAATCCATTCCATTCTGAGGCCTCCATAGATACTACCCCATTTTTCTGTAACCACTTAGATGTAACAGATCGACCCATAATGCCATGTAGTGCAAGAAGTACCTGCATTGACACATTTTGTTTCAAGTCCTGCTTATTATCTTTGTAGTCACTCAAAGCCAAGGTGATTCTACTCACCACTAAGCCTTTGTTAGCAAAATCTACTTGACAATGTTGTTCTGTGGCATCCAGAGGTGCACTCAGACGCAAGTATAATCGCATCAGTGTTCCTGGGCCCTCCTTTTTGACAACCTTGATTTCTCCTCCCATCTTGTTAACCTACCACCACAGATTAATTGAGATAAAATGAAAATACATGCAACTAATGAGACTTGTGTCATTTTAGAAGCGAAAGAGCAAATGCAAGTGAATTTATAGATCTTGAGATGAAAACCCTTCTCAACTAAACTAAGAACATGGAATTGATATAAGTTTCACCAATTTGTGTGATGTGATTACATGTTTGGGCCGGTAGAGATGGACATCTTCTGACTTTCATCAAGAACATGCATTATAAATGGTAATTGTTCTTGACTTGATTGAAAATTTACATATTAAGGTCTTCTTGACTTTCCCTAAAAATAAAGGTCTTCTTCACTAGTTGATGTTTACATAATAAGGTCTTACTCACCAAGGTTCTGACGATGCAAAGACCAAGACCCGTGCCTCCATGCCTGAAACGAGTAAAGGTTCCTGAATCTTCAGTGAGTAACATTTAAAAGTTCTGGAGTTGAAGTCTTAAATTATTGCTGGATATATGTTCAAATTAATTTGAACGTTCAATGGCAACCTAATATGACTGAGATAATGAGGCTATGCTAATATGCTAGCGAAAAAGTAATTTCTAGCAGATTTATATCTTGTCTTTGCTAAAAATTCAAGTCACTTACAGTCTAGTAGTTGATGGATCGGCTTGCTCAAAGCTTTCAAACACGGATTCCCATTTACTTGGATCAATACCTATGAAGGGGATGAACGTGAATATGAGATTGCCATATACATGTCAAAAAAAAAAAACCATAGCCTGAAAACTTATTTCTTTTGCCACAAAAGCGATGGTTTTCACTACTATTTTTCCAGTTTGAAACATACCACAGCCTGTGTCATCAACTTCAAACCAAAGTACTATTTTGTTATCTCTATTGGAAGTCCTCTTTGCATGGTTTTCATGTTGTTTTGCTCTGTTCTTCTGTGAACACCGTGATTTCTTTTGCTCTAGTGGAAAATTTGTATCATCACTGCAAGCATTTGGGTTTTCACACCATCCTCTCAGAATAATGTGACCGGCTGTAATTCATTTGAAAAAGTTAAGATTTGTCTTCTGAGTTTCAGTGCTTCATTGATACATAGTAATTGAACCATTTCTTAAATCTTTGAAATTCTTATAAACATGTTAATGACTGATGGTTGCAAACAGCGGATTATTGGGATAAAAATATTTTGAATATATCGATATTGATTAGGAGAAAATATCTTTAAAATCTTTCTATTTATTTAGCATATTTTTAGTCCATAATATGAACACAAGATCTTTTCTAAACCACTGCTGTATTGAAACTTTATATAAGAAAAAGGTTTGACTTACATAGAGTAAACTTAATGGAGTTGTTGATCAAATTTGCAAAAATTTGAATTACCCTAGCAGAATCACCTCGAACTAGCTTTGGCATATCATCTGCAACAAACTAACTATGCATCAGACACTCCTTGTGAGATTTCTTATATCATGCTTTTCAGTAAAATTAAACTCTTAATCACACAAATAAGATACATACCAGACAAGTCTAGAACAGTCTCTACATTGTGGTTAATGCACTGTACAGAAAACATATCTACAAGCCCTTCAAGTTCCCGTCCCAAGTCAAATTCTGCATCTTCTAGGACCAATTTTCCAGATTCCACCTATTTTCTATAAATTATTAGAAGTCTTTTTTTGAATGAATGCAGCTTTGCAGCAATGGTAAAAGAATTTTGCATTATAATTCATTTCAGTAGTTGTTGTAAGTGTGGGATTAAATGTTCTTGAACAAAATGCTTATTATTAGTAGTGTATACCTTGCTTAGGTCCAGGATGTTATTAAGTAGACGAAGCAGGGCAGTTGAACATTTTCTTATTTGAGTGACTGTTGCACATTGCTCATTCGTGAGACGGTCATCAGATATAAGAATGTCGAGTAACCCGATTACTGCTGCCATTGGTGTCCTCAATTCATGACTGTAATGCATCCAAGAAAAAGCGATTTAAGCACATTTGTGAACACACAAAAGGAAGGATTTTCTCATACATGTGAACCAAATGGCACAGGCTGGTAATCTAGGTCATAGGCATGTTATTAATTCTCTTTGATGGAAATGAACATGTATCTTTATTTAGAGTAGTGTACAGGGTATTTATATTATCTTGTTTATTGAGTCATGTGAACATAGTTTCAAACAACCGTGAGGTTTGCAAATTCATATATGTTTAATGTATATGTCTCTGTCTTCTTCAAACGCCTACCATATTTTTTTATGTTCTCTAAATTAAATAAGTTGAATCATAAGTGGGATAAATCACTTGACATATAGGTGTTCGATAAGAACAAAATAGACACCTGAGACTTAAGATGTTCGCTCTCTGTTTCATATGATTTCAGATAATTAAATTTGTTTAAATTCACACTGGACTTTGAAAAAACCAACCTCATATTTGCAAGAAATTGACTTTTATAGTTGCTTGATGCCTCTGCCTTCCTTCTTGCTTCCAGGTGGCTGATCAGTTCTGCTCTTAGTTTCATTTCCTTTGACACTCCATTTGTCAGTATCAAAATGCAAACACATCCAATGACAATAATACACAATGATGCAGATATAAGAATAACCAATGTTTTGAAGGCTCTTTCATCTGCCTGCCCCATGATATGCTTTCTAGGAATGATGATTACACCCACCTGCACAAAGTTTAAGACAGGAACTTGTAAGCAAGCAACGGTAGTAATAAAATAAATAGCAGCAGAAAATTTTGGTTGAATTTATATTTAGCAGAAATTGCACTACTTGATCATCTATGGATCATTGTAAGATCTCAAAACAAATGTTAAGATCAGACAAAAAGAAGATGTGCAGTGTCTTAAAATGTACCAGAGGAAGTCTCTTCAAGTTCAGGAAGAATGAGTCGATGTAATATTGCTGGGGACCTAGCCTGACATTCTCTACATGAAGTTCATGACTTTGAGGGAAATTGTTGCCATATGTTTTCTGCAGCCACTGAGCTCCCTCTCTTATTACTTCATTTTCACAGTCAACGGCCATCTTGAGCTTAGGAGGCTTTGTAGAATTTGACAGTAGAGGTGCATTTGTGGAAGTTGCAAGTAAGTAACCCTCTTGGGAGGTCAAATACATGTGACCACTGTGCAACTCAACTAGCTCTTTCATGAGCTGCCCCACACTATAAAGTGCAGTTGTGACACCCACAACTGCCACAATGCTTTTATTTGAGGAGTCCCACACCGGCAATGCCGCAGAAAGCAATGGTGAATCTGTAAACTTGCTGACAGCAACATGCCATGAAGCTACACCATCAGGTACTTGGGAGAGGCCTGCTATATTGATGGAGTCTTCTGGTGCAATTGGCATTACTTTTCCAATCTTCTCTCCACTGACCGGATCAAGCGGTTCCCTATACCAAATTGCAGACTTGTTTCCGTGAATGTCTTTATCATTCCAAACTTCGTTCGATGAAATTGAATTGATCTCATTGTGGCCACTGGCAGCCATGGAGTAATTTGCAAGACCAGAATAAATGTAAAAGGTGTTGTTTTCCTTCAGGTCTCTATGGAATGCTTGGACAAATCCATTCTTGTATTTGACAGTTATTGAATTGAGAGCTTTTTTACTGGCAAACAGTGCCCACGTCACAGCTCTCATCGCATCATACATCTGGCAAGAGTTGGAACATACTCAAACTTGTAAGTGAAAACGGAATCAAACATGAGAATAGCATAGCAGGAGTATAAATAATGAAATAAATGAAGAGTTAATTGAACCTCAACTTGGTCTGCTTGAGTGGCAAGGTTGGTGGTGTGGCTTCTGATCACGTACTGAGACAGCTTAACCTGAGCAGTGGTAATTTCAGCAGTAGAATTCAAAATGTTCCACATCCTCAAGATGGGGCGTTGCAGAAGTTCATAACGCAGGTCATATGCCAAGCTGTTAAGAGATTTTGTTGTATAAATCTTTGTGAAATGCCATGTGAGGAAAGTGAGCAGACCAATCAAGATGGCTAGCATGGCCTGGAGAAAGCAAGATAACAATATCTTAGTCCAACAAATTGTGACTTCAATCATCAAAATCATAGTAACACAAAGGGTCTAATCTTTCAACTACAATAGTCACTTCTACAACACTCAGTCAGAGACAAAAATCCTAATCATATAGAGAAACATTAACTGACCATGATTGCCAAACGAACCACAAAGACACTGTAGTAGGATGAGAGACATTGAGTGCTGGCATACTGGAATTCTTCCTTTTCCACATCCCTGTGGAAAATCCTTCTGCCGGTTGGCGTGGTGCTTTTTTTCCAATAATTGGCAAAACTCAAACTCTGTAATCTATCAAAAACGTATCTGCACTTGGCACCCATTGGTTACCTTGAACCAGGTGACCATACAGAAGTTTCAGAAGAAGTTTGGTCTTTGTCTTGGGTCACATAAGATCACTGGTGTTATTTGTAGCAACTATGAGCATATAAAGTAGCAGTTCAATTAAACTGTGTTATTTGAAGCAACTATGGCCAATTTTGATTGGATAACACCTCGTTATTTTAAGTTCTCAACCTATCTATGCTAAGATTGCGTACATCTATACTTCCTATAGACTCTCCTAGGTGGAAGTCCTGTCACCCTTTTAACACTTCTTTAATACTATCTGTCGTAAAAGGGATACAAAATTTAATATACTAGTTGCTAATTTATATTTTGTGAGAAATTTATCTCCCATAATTACGATACATTAATTACAAGGACTAAGATTATATTTTAGGTAATAAAATGTAATAAGAAAAAACAAAGAGTATGAAAAATATGTGTTTAAAAGAAACAGTTGTTGAAACATGATTGGTCCTTTGAATTATGCTAGTTGTACTTGGATGTTGTGGTAGTGTGAGTAAAAGGGTGAGGGGGGATGTGATTTGTTTATTCCTTATGCTTTCCTTATCCATATTTATGCCACATTTGCCACTTCCTAAGGCTTGGCCCAATTGGACCGTTGGCGCAATTTGAACCATAAATGTTGCATTACATTACATGGGAACAAAGGGAAGAACCATGGCCGAGGAACATCCTCGTGTCGTGTCTGGGTTTGGATACCATGAATCGGGTGCAGTGGGGCCCACACTCTCTTTTCACTTCAGTCATCAACCTTTCTCCCGGAACTAGTGTAAGGGTCAACGAATCCCAATTATTTTTTTTTCTTTTTTATTTCTAATTCATTATTCTGGTTGAAAAGTTAAGTGGCCTCCAGCCAGCAAGAACATTTAAAATTAAATGTTTTTGTTTATAATAAAAAATATATTTTATAAGTTTTAATTAATTATTATGTTGTTATTGAGATTTTAATCAATATTATTTAATTTTTAAAATTTATATTTTTCTCAATCAATTTCAAATAGATATTAGCGGTAATTTTTGTTTAAAATTATGGACATTTTAATTAAATTCTTGTATTGATAAATTAGAGGACCTTATAATTAATCCGTTAAATAAGTTAAATTCTCTTGATAAGAGATCAAACTACTTAATGATAGATCGTCACCAACCATGAACTGGATTAAGCCAAAAGACTTTTAAAAGAAGAGGTGTTATTTTACTTCTAAATGTCATACTATATATGATATTCTTGTGCTCCACTTTAACTGTTATTGGAAAAACATAGAATACATTTTTTTATACGAACAGGAACAAAGAAAAAAAATTCATACCAAATTATTTTTTGCGTGATAAGGTAAATAGTACAAAACATCCTAATGAATGTTTATTTTAATTTTAGTCATTCAATGTCATTTGCATATTTAAATTTGGTCTACAAACAGTGAATTATTTATAATCTGAACAAGGCATTTTCAGTTTTAGGTGGTTGGTTGGTCCATTAACACATGCCTTTGGATGTGTCTGTGTCGGTTTTACAGTAGAAGCTTTTGGGTGGCAAATCAAACACAAAAATCAGAAGGACAACTACAATTCTACTAGCCTAATATGTCTTGCCTATTCAAAGCATAAAATATGGTAAAAAAATAAAAGAAAGGTGCAAAACCACATAATAGCCAAAGCACAAAAGTTTGCATTTTCTTGATACTTCTATATCTTCTACAAAAAGTTAGAAGAAAATTATTGAGAGTTTAATGTCAATATGGCTCACAATTATTGTGCATGTAATACTTTTCTTTTTCTTTTACATCTTTCATTCATTGAAGTGTTATCACTCAAGAATTAGATTTCATCTGAAAAAAAAAAAACTACTCTATTAAATTGAAATTATCATAGCTTAAATATTATAATAAGTTTCTTTTCTATTTAATGTGGGATTCATAGTACATAACTAAATATACAGGTCTTATAAATAATATTAATGAGACTTATTGATGAATATTTATCTTTTGTTCAAAACCTATTGACTTTCATTGGTAGAGTCCTAACTCTTATCACGTACTAAAAAGAGTTTTTTCCTCTTCTTATTACGCTTTTTTACATCTTCATTAAATTATTGATTAAAATTTGCCCAAGAATTAAGAGACCAATATTTAAAATGAATGAATTAATAATAAAAATATTATGTAAGAAGTATTTTAGAATGATACAAATAATTTAATAATACAATCATTTTTAAAATATGCTATATGGAACATTTCGGAAATGATTTTATTACGAAAATAATCAAAATACAGTCAAATATGGAATTAAATATGCAATGTTCGTTTAATTGAGAAAATAATTTAAATCAATGATTCACAAGAGGGATGATCATTTGTATAACTTTTAATAAAAAGAAGGACCAAACCAACTTGAAATTGCCATCTCTAGCCAATAATGTAGCTTCCAAATATTTGTAATGCTATTTAAATATTATGAAACTTTTTCACATTTAATCTGATCATATAGAAAAACATACTTATATCTTCTTTTATGTTTATGGTTTCTAACAACCTTATAGATAATTTTTTTTTTCAGTTTTGATTTTAATACTATTTTTACATTTATATTATTTTCTGACATCCGTTAATTTTAAGTGATAATCTTTTTTAAGTGACACATTTGATCTCCCACCAAATTTATACATTTTTAAATTGGTAATGACTTTTTTTTTTTCTCATAAACTTTTTATTTATGTTTTCATAGTTTATTGATATTCTTTAAATAATAAATTAGTTCTTAACATCCTTTAAATAATGAATTGTATATATGTAATTGTTTAAAGAAAAAAAATAAAAAACAATCTAATGCAAACAATATTTTTTTTTTCTTTGGAGTTAGAGTTTTCATATTCTTTTTCTCCATATTTCTAGTTAACTATTTAATAGGGAAACATGTGATGTCCAAATATATTTATGTAAATATTTATATTAAAAAAAATTTATAATAGATGATCTACTATTTATTTAATATCTTTGTTTTCAAGTGTGCCAGATGCAGAATTCGTATAGTGAATAAGTCTTTTAATTGTTCTTTGTACATTCTTAATGATATACAATATAAATCTCTATTAAATCCATTTGAATAATTGATCTTCTCATTAAAACAATTTCTTAAGTTAAATCATTTTCATACAATAAAAGTATCATAATTAATCATTGATGTATTAAATAGATTATTTTAGATGAAAAATATTAAATTTTTTATCCATATCAAATTGAAAATTCTATGTCTTCTTTGAAAGAGATTAAAGTTAGAAGATAGTCACATTTAGTCTAATAAGTGTTATTTCTAGATTAAAAAAAATTATTAGATTAAAGATTAAGAAGTTACATATATTATTTATTTTTTGTGAGTTATGCTTTTTTTTTCGTTCACGCAATGTTTAATTTCTTTAAATGCATTTATTATGGTTTTATGGTTGACTATTTAGAAAAGTATCATTTAGACTTCTTCACATCTTCAAATATTGTAGAAGTGACACATAGGTGGTATAGAAGATAGGGTTGTGATATTTAGAAAATGGTTCAAAGGATATGTTTTGAGAAAATAGTAAACTTAATCAATCTTTCTTTATATGCTTGTACATATTTTGTTTTTAAGATATAAGTCTCTTTGAATATTGATTTGATTTTGTTTGAGAGGATAGTTTCATCTATTTGTTGTTTTAAGCTTTGATCATTGCATATTTTATAATAACTGTGTTTTAATATGTTTCTTTTAATTGATAAATTGGATGTGCTTTTAAGTTTAGACAATTTATTTAGTTAATTCATTCTTCATTAAATGTTTTTTAAAATTTAACATGTTAAATGTGTAATTTTGAAAACTAAATCTTTTCATGATATTCAAAGTTAGTTTGTACAACTCGGTATGAATTATGCTTTTATAAGTTGACGATATGAATAATTTTGTGTGATCATAAAACAATTATCAATTAGGGATATATATATATATATATATATATATATATATGTATGTATATAACTCAGTGTGACAATATATTAATTAAGGTTATATCAATATATGACTTTCTTATGATATTTCAGTGACATCTTACTTAATTGGTAGTATTTCACTTGTGTTAATAGTTAATTTAGTAATCAGATTGATAGTTTCTTCTCTAGGGTTATTAAAGGAAATATAAAATATCCTTTACAATGGGATCAACCATGTGGAATCTACATATTTCCTGACATCTTCCATAATCAAGCAAGCAAACTTTTATTCACTGTATTATTGTGAGAACCTTATCTAAGTAACTATTTGTAAGATTAGCCAACTCAATACAATAATAAAGATAGATAATTTCGATAAAGAAATTATAGATCTTTAATCTACAAACTTATCTATAAGCTTAAAAAGTAACCAATTATAATAGGAGTTTTAAACATGAGAGGAAAAAAAAATATTAATATTAAATATTCTAGTTTAAGGGTTTCCATTTTTTAACTAGGATAAGTACATATTAAAGCACGACTTCATGGGACGTTTACGATAAGATTCTCTTGTAACCATTAATTAAACTTGAAAGGGATCTAGCTAATACCTAATAGTGCATGGATAAATGAGCTAAACTCGTTTAATTAAGAATAGGAAAGAAAGAATCTCTATACCTTTTAAAAACTAAAATAAAATAAAAAGAGTGAGAATGATAGTTAAATAGATAATTGGTAATTTGTGTTGTGGTGGTTGCGGAAGAATGTAAGTGATTTAAAGAGTATGAATAAGGTTCGAGAAAAAAAAATGATAATTATGCAACTAAAATAAGATATATAAAATATGTACATGAAAATAATAATATCTTCTTTATATATTCGTATAAATATATAAATTTGAATATATATATATATATATAAGTAATATAAAATTAAAATTAAGATATATTGTATTATCGTTATTATTCAATAACAAATTGTTATGGATGTAAATTTATTGACTTCATTTTTAGAGTCATAATTAGAATAATTGGTTGTTAGATAAGTTTTTACATTCATAGTAATATATAAAAAAATTAAACTTCAAATATAATATTCTTAAACCATGATATATGACAAATATTATTTCCTTTAAATTAAATATTCTATAATTAAAATATGTTCTTTAAAATTGTAAATATAACACCAAGATTTAAATGACCTGAATGTAACTTCAAAATATGTTACGTGTAATTTCTAAAACCTGATAAATGCCCTTGTCGCAAAGGATAATCCCATAATAAAGTAGAGAACACAAGTTTTGAAACTATTGTTTACAAATGTGAAGCAAAAAAGAGCAAACATGTGTATTCTATTTTTTTGTGTTAATAGTAGCTGGTAACCAAAACATGATGTAACTCTTATCACAATATAAAATCACACGAGATAACCACAAGAAGAAATTTTAGCTGATACAATGTGAGAACAGAAACCACAAATTTAGTCTTCCAGAACACACCTTTGTGCTCCAACTCACTATTCCATACAAACCCTTTTAGTAGTGTTCGTACAGAACTTGGAAATATAATATGAATTGAAGCACTACCTAAGATTAGGGTTATGATCTTTAATGGTTTATAGTGGGAAAAAACTGAACTGCTTGATGACACCCTCCATAGTATTCCATTTCCATTGCATAGACAAAAAGAGAACATATCAAGAACCAAATCATCAAGATCATACATAATTACTATTGCCATTATACTACAAACAAGTTGTGCACATTTAAATTTTTTACATGCTCAAAACTATTCTACTTGCAATTCTTTGTTCCCTCAAATAGTTCCCTGATTGTGATAATGTGGTTCTCAACTTGTGTCCTTCTTCTGTATTTTACAAAAGAGACAAATGAAGTTGTGGCCAATTAATGGAATAGTTGGAAGTTAGGACAATGACGTGTACATATAATGAAGGCATTTTTCCAAGTTGGTGTTATAGTCTTTAATTTACTATTACTAATACACAAACATATTGGGAGTAAGGGAGGAAGCAAATGAAAGATATGCAGAATCTTTTGGTCACTAAGGGTGTGGACAAAGGTGTCACATTCAAATCAAATTTTGAGCTTCCATTCCTTCTTTGAATGCAGATACCAATTGTTTGGTGGCATGGGAATTACATTCCTAAGGTCCAGTGAGAGGTGCAAATTTTAGGTGCGAGGATTTTGGGAATCCCTTTGGGAGGAAATTGAAATTTATTTTGCTTATGAGCAGTGAAAAAAAGAATAATCTGTTTTTTACTCTTGGACACCTTTGATAACAATCATAGATTTAAATGACAGGGTTGCATTACTAGTGCTAGAGACTATTTCTGATTATTACAGTAAAATTATTATGCGATTTCAATGAATATCAAAAATAAAGATTAATTGAGATTGAAGTCTTTTACAAAATTTATTATTTTTAGTTGAGTTGTTACTAAAATAATTTATTTTAAGTACTCAAAATTTATCTTACTCAATTGAGTCTTTGTATTTTAGTTTAATTTATTTTGTATCATCATTATTTATTTGTTTTTATGTAAAAAAATATAAAAAAATACTTAATTTTTAAATCATTTAGAGATCTAAGTATTTTGGATTAAATTTATTAAAATTTTCATTTTATTAATTATTCAAAATCATTATACACTAGTATAGAAAAAACACATTCTACGATAGAATAGGATGTCGGTTAAAATGGAATTGATGTAAATAAAAATACAGTGACATTTTTGTAAATATTAGAAAAGATATTACATCAGTTCCCCCTCAATCGATGTAATATACATCATACTACATTGGTTCACACTAGTAACTGATGTAGAAAAGAATGAAAAGAAAATTATTCAAAAATAAATTTGGCACTGCAAATATTACATCGTTCGAGAGGCATAACCGATGTAATAGAGGATATATACTACACCGGTTGAGCCTTGGAACTGATGTAGTATGTTGGACGAGGTGCGCTTGACGAAAACTGGATAACAATTGGAGAAAATTTAAGGAATATTACATCAGTTATTTCAATAATCGATGTAATAGGGGTGATATTACATCAGTTATTTACATCGGTTATTGAAATAACCGATGTAATATCTTTTCTTTTAACCTCTCTTCGCTTCCCTTTCCCCTTTCACTAGCTTGTGTTCGCATTTCCTTCCTCAAACTTTTGTGTGTTCATTCACCCTATTTCTGTGCTCAAAGTTGTTTCACGTGCCTTCATTGACTATATTCACTTCACTTCCTCCATTGCATTCACGGTTTCGCGTGGTGCCTTTTTCTCTTCTCACTGGTTTTTATTTATATTTCACATTGTGTCGCTTTCTCTTCTCATTGGTTTTCATTTGCATCTTTGTGTTCACTGGTTTTGCTAGGGTTCATTTGGTTCCATTTTTGGCTTCTTCCACGCACGTTTGGCATGCCTTTCTCCGCCGTCGTGAATGTTTGGTTTGACACCTATTGCCGCTTCTCTTTCAAGAGGTTAATAATTTTGTAAAATTCATTAAAAATACTTAGAAATTTATTTTATACCCAAATTTTTTATCAGCAATTTAATTTAGTGTATATTTGATAGTAGAGTTCTTACATTGTATAGATTTATCATAGATTTAGGGTTTCAAAAATTTAGGGTGAAAAAACTTGAAACGACCATAACTTTTGATAGAGATCTCGAATTGAGATGCTTCAAAAATGAAAGTTGCTCGAAATGGCATAACGAAACTCGTAGGCAATTGTCGAAGGGGATGTGAAATCCAAAATTTGTTCGGTATTTCATCGTTTATTATTTTTTTTTTATTTTTTAGTATTTTTCACACATCTTTTCTTTCTATTTCACCTGTCTATACTTATAAAAAAATTCTGGAAATTATTGTGGTGTTTCCTTGTATGGATTAGAGATTTATCAAAGAATTCTGGATTGGTTTTAAAGAATAGAGATATTATATCGATTGTGGGCTCTCAACTGATGTAATAGGATAGATACTACATCGGTTGAGAGCCACAATCGATGTAGTATCTCTTCCTAATATCTCTTAGGATTGGTATTTTATGTTGGTGATTTATTTATTAACCGATGTAGTATATACACATATTATATCGGTTATAAAACTAATGTGACTTTCTACATCGTCTGCATCTACATCGATTTTGAAACTGATGTAAAATATCCTCCATAACCGATGTAGAAAATTTTTTTACTACTAGAAATATTTTAAAATTTAATATTAATTATTAATTAAAAATAGTCATGTACCTTAATTAACAAGTAAAATTTAATTAAAAAAATCTAAATATGTTAGCCACTAGATAGAAAAATTGTTTTAATAGATACTCAATTAAAAATACTTAAATTTATAAAAAAATAAAATTTAATTAAGTTGTTTTTTAATTTGTATATTCATGTTATAATACTTAACAATGATGATCAGAAGTATCAGTTGTATTCTTTCAATTGACAAAAAAAAAAAAAAAAAATATGAATTAAATTAAAAAAATATAAATTTTTTAAATAATAAATAAAAAAAAAAATTTATAATAAAAATTAA
>Ga0099825_1004392_pt1 | contig 18495 bp, 14 predicted proteins | sample SiratroredBW_FD_76838 | JGI IMG/M metagenome (GOLD analysis project Ga0099825, IMG submission 76838) | Root nodule microbial communities of legume samples collected from California, USA - Siratro red BW | ecosystem: Host-associated > Plants > Roots > Nodule | place: USA: California | collected...
AAAAATAAAAAAAAAAAAAAATAAATATATATATATATATATATATATATATATATATATATATATATATATATATATATTTTGTTACACACCTAGTCACATTAGAAAATGTCCCACAAGCATTAGACATCAAACTTTAAATTATCAAATAAGTGGTAAAGAGTGTTCCACGTATCCAGTGTTGAATACTAAAAAAAAACATTTATCTTAGCAATAAAAAACTAAAGAACTTTCCTTCTTCACACCTTTTACCAAAACATTAATTTATTAATATAAATAAATTTTCACTAATAATGAAACATATATTCCTCTAATATTTCCTAAGGGAATTAAAAGTGCTAATTAATAATTTACATTTAAATTATTAATATTAAAAAAAATGAAATGATTATGTTGAAGTTTATCAGTTGGTATTAATAATTGAAGTGTGTGGGTGCAGGAAGTAAAAGGAGCAATGGGCTGAAAATGGAAATGGGTGATTGGCCCACAGATGAGAGGAAGAAGAAGAAAAGAAGAGGGTATTTGAGCACAGGAATGGTGGTGCTGTGACACATTCACACACACTCCTATTCCTATATCATATCCATCATTCTTCAAAGGAAAGCGCAGAGACAGCGAAAGAGAAAAAATGGCCGAATACGATGAAAGATACGAAGGCAACGGAGAAGAAGAAGACCTTCACAATTCCCATGCTCATCCTCATCTCGATTCCTCTCCTCAGCCCACCCACGACGATCTCACCGATTCCAAATCTCACGTATGCTTTCTCGCTCTCTCTCTCTCTCTCTCTCTCTTTCTGCCCACCAATCCTCTCTTTATTTCTCCCCACTTTCCTTTTTATTTCCAATTAGGGTTTTTTCACTGCTTTCTCTCTTTCGCCAAACTGGGGTTTCGGGACAGGGTTTTTCTCTTTCCCCTTTTTTTGCAATTCCCGCTTCACTTAATAATTAGAGATGCTTAGGTTTTCGTAAGGTCTTTGCTTTTGCTACTATGCTGTTCTGTCTTTTCCTGCCAAGCTTTCACTCAAATCTTGATGCTTTGCCATGATTTTATGCGCTGCTCTCTCGTGTTTCTTTTAAATGTTATATAAATTTTTTAAAAAAGGGATTTTTAATTTGCCTGCTTTTCAGGTATTTATTTGTGATTTTGATTTATACTTTACAGTTTGTTTTGGGAACTGTTTTTTGATCTTGCGTATGCTGAGTGTGAAGTATATTGTTAGAACTATGATTTTTTTTTACCTTACTTTCGTATGCATCGTTGCCTGTTAACTTTTGATTGTCTTTTGGCAGCATGGATCTCGTGATTATGACAGAGAATCTTCCAGAAGCAGAGATAAGGAGCGGGAGAAAGGGAGAGACAGGGAGAGAAAAAGGGAGAAGGGGAGGGAAAGGGAGAGAAGTAGGGATAGAGATTCGGAGAGAGGCAGGGATAAGGACAGAGATAGGGAGAGAAGCAAAGACAGGGAGCGGGACCGAGAGCGTGATGGTGAGAAGGAAAGGGACCGCCACCACAGAGATCGGCATAGGGATCGTGGTGAACGAAGGGAAAGGACAAGGGATAGAGATGAAGACGATTTCTACAGAAGCCGTGATTTTGACAGGTAAAATTGTTTGGGATCTTACTGTCTTGTATTCCGAGTTGGTACTTCAGGATTTTCATCAGCATCTGATTTTCAGTAGCATGCAATGTATTACATTATATCTGAATTCGTGCTCAGCTACATTTTTTTAAGTAACGTTTTTCCTATTTTTTTTTTTTCAATTTTTATCTGAAATTATGTGATTTTACAGAAGAAGGGATTATGAAAGAGACGATAGGCATAGGCGCAGGTCTCGATCTAGATCTCAATCCAGGTCAGGGGGTAGATCTGAGCATAGATCAAAGTCACGTTCTCGTTCACGCTCAAAGAGGTAAATTCTGGAACGATCCTTAACATACAGTATATGGATGTCGGCTAAACATACCATGCATGGGACTTCCTTTTGTGAATTCTGTTTTGTCTATAACATAAAATAGTCGGTGGATGTGCAGGTGGGACTAGTATAATGTTGTGAATACAGGTTGAAGAACGACATAATTTTGATAGTTAATTAAAAATCAATTTTAATTCAGTTCGGATACACCCTAAATAACTTAAATTTGAGTAAATAATACAATTGGATAACCTAATATGGCCATATCATAGGGGGACATCTATCATTGTTTATAATTTTTTTTGGCGGCAGGGCACCCCGTGCTCTTCGTTCATAATTTCTAAACCTCCTAAACAGACTTGTTTGATTTTTACTTAAGTTTATCAATTGATACATGTTCGTGGTTCGAAAAGTAGCATTCATAATTGGCATAACTAATTCAACTCACTTACAGCAAAAGGACTAGTGGTTTTGATATGGCTCCCCCTGCCTCTGCTATGTTGGCTGGTGCTTCTGCTGTTACAGGTACATTTACACATGTATATATTATGAAATGTCTCATCTTAACTGTTTTTTCTTTTTGTTTGTCCTAGTATGGAAAATTCATATCAAATTGCATGGTGTTAACTTGGTAAGCTTTGTTCAGTTACTATCTGAGTATATATAGTCTTTGAGGACTGGTTTCCCATGGTGTGTAATTTTGTCTTTCTTTTTACTCAGCGATATAATTCTGGAACTAAAAGATGCTTTGGTTTTTTGTCTTGTGTTTGGTGTTTGTTTGTTTTGTTTCTATGTCTTGTCATATGTTCTAAGAAGGCAATGTTGGGCTACTAGCCCCACTGTGCTGACAATGGGCGTGAGCCGACATCTGTAGCTTTTATGTCCACGGAGGAATCAATGCACCTGTTTTTGGTGGGTCTTGTTCGTCTTCAACTGGAAACTATTACCTACTTTGGTAGACACAAATATTTTCTCTATAGCTTGTTTACAATGCTCCTTTAATATTATTGATACAATATATGCCACGAGGTATAATTATGCTTAGGCTCGTGCCAATTGGAGTAAAAGGAGGCATTTGATTCTTATGTACTATGGTTGCAAAAATTGAAAACAATGAGCTTGTTCTGAGAGGAAATATTCCTTTATTTGCAGGTCAGATCACTGGTGCAAATCCTGCAATTCCCGGAATGTTTCCAAATATGTTTCCATTGGCTACAAGCCAGGTATTTTTGGATTCCTTTTTCCGGGCTCTCGTGCAATTTGAGTTTAATATTAATTTCACTTTATTCTTGTTTCTTTCTTTTTTAAGATGCAGCCGTTCAGTGCTCTCCCTGTCATGCCAGTTCAGGCTATGACACAACAGGTAAAAATGCTTTTCAGTGAGATGAGATTACATTCTTTACTCTTTAACGTGACTTTCCTTGATTATGGGCAGTCTTTGATGTACTGAATTTACAGGCTACACGACATGCTAGGCGGGTGTATGTTGGGGGCCTTCCTCCTACAGCTAATGAGCAGGTAAGAAGAATATCATAATTTCTTGCTCAGAATTGTTAAGTCTTTTAGATGATTGTGATAATTTAGCTTGTTGTTTCTATTCTTGTTATACTGCAGTCAGTTGCAACTTTCTTCAGTCAAGTTATGGCTAAGATCGGGGGAAACACTGCTGGCCCAGGTACATAATAAACTTCAGTGAATTGTGCCACTTAACTGACATCATAATAGGGCTAATTTAATTTATGTGCAGGTGATGCTGTGGTCAATGTTTACATTAATCATGACAAGAAGTTTGCCTTTGTGGAGATGAGGTCTGTTGAGGAAGCTAGCAATGCAATGGCCTTAGATGGGATTATTTTCGAGGTATCTTTTTGACTGTTACGAGAAAGTTTGGTTCCTTTTCTCATTTTTTGTGCAAGAAAGTGAGTATGTACATTGGTGCTAATCCAAATTTCCTTTTTTATTAGGGGGCACCTGTTAAGGTCAGGAGACCTACTGATTATAATCCTTCCTTAGCTGCTACCCTAGGCCCAAGCCAGCCTAACCCAAACCTTAATCTGGCTGCTGTTGGCTTAACACCTGGATCTGCTGGTGGACTTGATGGTCCAGATCGAATTTTTGTTGGTGGACTTCCTTATTACTTCACAGAAACACAGATCAGAGAGCTTTTAGAGACTTTTGGTCCTCTAAGGGGTTTTGATCTAGTGAAAGATAGGGAAACGGGAAACTCAAAGGGTTATGCATTTTGTGTTTACCAGGATCTTGCAGTTACTGATATTGCATGTGCTGCTCTGAATGGAATAAAAATGGGAGATAAGACTCTCACAGTTAGACGAGCTAATCAAGGTGCAAACCCACAGCAGCCTAAGCCTGAACAAGAGAGCATCTTAATGCATGCACAGCAACAGATTGCACTGCAGGTTTGATGGAATTGTCTCTTAAATTGTTTTTGTTTCCAGGATCATCCGTGCCTGTGTTTAAAACTCTTAACTGCTCGAGGCTTTTTTTATTTTTGCAGAAACTTATGTTGCAGCCAGCTTTAGTAGCAACAAAGGTGGTGTGCTTAACTCACGCAGTTTCTGCTGACGAGCTCAAAGACGATGAAGGCTATGAAGAGATTCTTGATGATATGAGACAAGAGTGCTCCAAATTTGGTAATTTCGGATTTATTTTGCTTGTCTGTCACTCTAAACAACAACACATTCATACTAATGTTCTGGCTTGTTTGTTTTGTGTCTTATTTGTTTTACAGCCATTTGTAGTCCCACATTCTCATAGAGAATCAGGCCTAAATTACAGACTGAAGTCTCCATAACCTTCTTTGTACTCACATGTTTGTTCATTGCATGTCTATGAAAATTCCATCGCATAGTTCACTGTTTTCTTTTCACTTTATGCAGGTACTTTGGTGAATGTGGTGATCCCGCGTCCACCGCTTGATGGTGAACCTGCCGCTGGAGTTGGAAAGGTATGTTCTTGACCTGTAGTGGAAATTAAGAGCACAGATTTTGTTCACTTCCCTCCTTTCTCAATGCTGGTTTGGTGCAGCTGTGGAATCAAAATAATAGTTGATGTCAGGGACCGGGGATCTGTCAAAAATCACTTATAATTACTTATATTTCCTCTAATTAACTGTTGTATTTGCAGGTGTTTTTGGAGTATGTTGACGTGGATGGTGCTACAAAAGCCCGTGCTGGATTGAATGGACGAAAATTTGATGGGAACCAAGTTGTAGCGGTTTTCTACCCAGAGAACAAATTTGCGCAGGGAGATTATGAAGGCTAATCGGGTTTTATTTGGATTTTACATTGTTTAGCGATATCTTAGTAAGGATTATGTTTTGTATTATCATAAACTTGTAAGGTAGAGTTGTGGTCATAGTATAGAAACTGTTCTATTTAGATGCGAGTAGTAAGAAAAGTGTTGATGGATAATTTGTTAAATAGTTTTACCGGTCTACATTGATCTCTTTGGTCCCTTGAGAAATTCTTTATTTGCTTGAAGTGAATCTCTGCATTAATGAAATTATAGCTTTCTGGATATCCCCCAGATTTTTTCCATTATCAAATGTTGATGAAATAGACCATCAGCTTATAAAATAGTGAGTGGAAATGTATAATTAATCAGTTATAAATTACGTCAACTACACCGTTTGTATTTTTGACAGTCTGAACCTTTTGTGAAGAGCCAACTTTAATGTTGTAATTAATGAGACGTTCGATTGTCATTTCTCAGTTTTGCGGAATTAATTTTGGCCCCCGTTTTGCTATTCAGATAAATTTATGTTTTTTCTTTTCATACCACGCATTTTCCCTACTATCCTTTCCGACATGTCTTCATTGGAGACTATTAAGTTGGTAGGGTTGTTGTTGCTGCAAGCAAGACAGATAATTAGACAGATTCATGTGGTGTTGAGGGAGACAGTGAGAGAACCAAGAATTTAAAAATTATATAGTCATGATGATATATATCTTGAATCAAATCAAATCTATTTATTTTTGGATAAATTAAAATATAAGACAATTATTCTTAGCATTGCATTTATTTTAAATCTACAGAATTATTAGTACTGTGTTCTCACTTTTATTTAATATAAATTTAATAGAATGTTTTTATTATTCAAATTATCTTTTTACTCACGCATTACATGTTAATTTAAAAAGCTATGCAGCGCCCCTTTTACTTTAATGTATAAATTTTAATTAAATTTAAAAATTAAAAATACCTATATATGGAAAAACTTGGTTTGATATGAATTACAGGAAATGGAAAAACAAAATTGATTAAATTAAAATATCCATTATACTATCCTTAAAGATATTTCTTAATTATAACTCTAACTGAATTACTAGTATAATTAGAATGGACTATCTTATCTAATTTTTAGTATTATTACTAGTATAACTAGGATGTACCATGTCCTCTAATTTTATCTTTGATATCCATAATGATTAGATTCAAGGTTAACAATTTTTTTGATTTGATTTTGATTTTGTACTTATATTAAGTGTGAAATATAATTTATACTTAGTTAAATAAATTTTTGTTTGAACAAAATAACGAATATAATTTGTTTGACAGATTAAGCCCTAAATATTTTATAATATATATTTAATTTTAATAAATATTAATAGATAATATATATATATATATATATATATATATATATATTTAAGAAAATCTCGTAATTTCTTGTCAATATTAAGATTTTTTTGAAGAATGTACTAAAAGTTATTTCATGTAAGTAATTTTCTATAAATGAAAAATATTAGTGTTACCATGTAGTAAGTTATGTGTTTAACTCAAAAGATGATAAGTTATGTGTTTAATTCAAAAGATGATGTGTTTAACTCAAAAGATGATGGAGAAAAATTATTTCCCTACGTTTATAAAAAAAAGAAATTAAAAAAATTTGAAATAGCTATTTTCTTCTTAAGCTTTATATATAAAAGATATGTGCAAAGAAAGAAGGTAAACAAAAGTCATACAACAAGAACAAACACAAGATTCTAAACTATCTTTACTCTTAATTATGAAGAAGAAATGTTGGACAATAACTAAAAGAGTAAATAAAATTTTGTAACTGACATAAAATAATATCAGCTAGTTATTTTTAAGGAAATAAATTATGTAATTATTTTTAATAGTGAGAAATTTTTCAATAACTATTTTATTAAATAAAGAAATTGTTTTTATTCATTAAAAGATAATTTTTTTCTAAATAAAATATGATACCAATAAACAGTTATCAAAATGTGTAATTATTTGATAACCTTATCCTTGATTATTCAGAATCTGATTTTTATGTTAGTGTTTATAAAAAAAACATGGTTTGCGCCTTCACTCTGACTGGAAATACCTTGGATTCATTAATAAAAAGTGGTTAGAATTTTTTTTTCCTTACAAACTGTTAGTAGGTTTCTTTTAAAATATATAAAAAAACGACTTGATTACATTTTTATTCTATAAAATTTGACACAAGAAATTGAATAACATGAAAAATAGTAAAATATGTACTTGTGTCACTAAAACGTGACAACATGTGTTAGTTTAGTCCATCAAATTCCTTCTTTCCATGTAATAGATTTCCAATTGCTTCAACAGTTATGAACTGAGTATGGTGCAAGATCAAATTTCAGAATGGCAGAAACGTATGCTATCACTTTTGTTAAAAAACAACAACTTAAATGTTGCAACTACTTCATAATTAACTTGGCAAAATAAAAAATGTTTACACAACTTGATAACTGTAACTCATGCATTTGTGGAAAGTCTCTAGCATGTTCCAGTAAGTATGTGGATGAGATCCAGTTGTTGGTCACGAGATGAAGCTCCATTCACCGATGATAAAGGAACTCTCAGACATGTGAGGTAAAATGCATTAATACTCTACCAGAAAGCTTCTTCTCTCATTGTCTCACTTAGCCAACAAATCATCAAATAGGCCAAGACTACACCTATCACATGAATGCCATAAATACGCTCACACAACTGTGTCTAAGAGCAAGAATATAAGAAGGCATGTCCCTAACAGCCATTCTTGTCAGAAAATTGATAGTGATCATCAAGATGAAGCATTTGGTTTTGACATTGACATGGATGTTGTGGCTGAGCCTATGTGGCAGATGCTTGTCTCAGGTGCAGCCACGGCTTCCTCCGGGGCAACAGGTGCCATGCTTCTTCATATTTGGTGACTCCTTGGTTGACAATGGAAACAACAATGGGATCCTAACCCTTGCCAGGGCCAACTACAGGCCTTATGGCATAGACTTCCCAGGGGGTGCCACTGGCCGCTTCACCAATGGGAGAACTTACGTTGATGCCTTAGGTATAATTCTATGCTTCCTTCATTGCATGATCAAGTTAGTGATGAATCATATTTAATCATCATGCAAATGTTCCATACTTCTGTTACATGCTTACTCCTACCATATCAGGATTTATTATGTAGCTAACAACTATAAAATAGAAATATACTGAGGTTTTGTTTGGTTCTAAGTTGTGTGTTATTTGCAGCATTTGATGTAGTTTTGTTGAAAGTTTTATATACCACTTGACAATAGGATCCTATACGTACATAGCTGTATTACGCAAGACTACAATGTTGAAAATTGCAGCTCAGCTTCTAGGTTTCCGAACGTATATTCCTCCATACTCAAGAGCAAGGGGTTTGGACCTTTTAAGAGGAGCTAACTATGCATCTGGAGCCGCAGGCATTAGAGAGGAAACAGGCAGTAACCTTGTATGCAATCGCATGTGTTCAAGATTCTTTTGAGAAAGCACATATTATTGTACATGTTATTCCTAGGCTACCTCCTCTGATATTCTTATGTAAATTGCTTGCAGGGTGCTCATACTTCAATGAATGAGCAAGTGGCAAACTTTGGCACCACAGTGCAGCAGCTAAGAAGGTTCTTCAGAGGAGACAATGACTCACTTAATAGCTACATAAACCAATGTCTATTCTTTTCAGGGATGGGAAGCAATGATTACCTGAATAACTACTTTATGCCAGACTTTTATTCCACTAGCTCAGATTTTACTGTTAAAGCTTTTGCATCTGCCCTTCTTCAAGATTACTCTCGCCAGCTATCTGTATGTTCACATCTAATTCTAAATGACTCTACATTTCGCTACTGCATTAGCATTCAGGGTCATTTTAACAACCATTTCATTCCTATGAACACAATGTTGTGACAAGGTAAATTAATGTGGTTCAAACTCAACCATTTTGACAAAATATGATGACCTTTTGAAGATCCACATGCACAAGTTAGTTTAAATTAAAAAATGTGCTTGTAACAACAGTTTCCATGATAACTAACTTGCATTAACATTTAGCTATGCGGTTTCTCTATTATTGTTTCTGTCATTAAACATTATTAATAATGATTTTTGCTTCAAATTGTGAAGCAATTATATTCACTAGGAGCACGAAAAGTGATTGTCACAGCAGTCGGTCAAATTGGCTGCATACCGTATCAACTAGCCCGTTTTCATGGTAACAGCACCAGATGCAACGAAAAAATCAACAATGCCATCTTGCTATTTAATTCAGGCCTTAAGAAAATGGTTCAAAACTTCAACGGAGGGCAGCTTCCGGGAGCAAAGTTTGTTTTTCTTGATTTTTATCAAAGCAGTTCAGATTTATCCGCAAATGGAACATCATTTGGTAATACTCTTTTCTGTAGACATGCTCTCCATTCATGATAAAGCACATGCTCTCAGAAGCTGATTTTGCAATCTATATATATTGTTTCACATAGGATTTGATGTGATAGACAAGGGCTGCTGCGGAGTTGGCAAGAACAATGGACAGATTACTTGCCTTCCTCTTCAACAACCATGTGAAAATCGTCAGAAGTACTTGTTCTGGGATGCTTTCCACCCCACTGAGGTGGCCAATATTTTACTAGCGAAGGAATCATACAGTTCACAATCATACACTTATCCCATTAATATCCAACAATTGGCAACACAGTAAAAGTTTAGTTTATATTGGATGTTGTCTGTTCGTGTGGCATTTATGCACTCTGCTGCTTGATCAGTGTTCATAATCTTGTGTTGTAAGAAAGTGTTGTTGTTGCTTAACCATTTGATTTCTTTTGTACACTCGTAATTCCATTGTGTAGGAATAATATTACATTAAGGATGCTTCAGTCTAAACATATATGAAACACCTCAAGCTGCTTTTGATTATATTTTATTTTTGTGCATTTTCTTCCTTCTCCAGTATTTAATCGTGTCACTTATGGTTCACAAATTATTATTGGTGCAACAGAAAGTAGTAGCTAATATGTTCAATTACATTAATGTTTAGCTAAAAAATACTATTTGTGCTTTAAACCAAAATATAGTTGGTTGGAAAGGATTTTAAAGAGTAGAAGATGAAGGAGTAGAAATGTGCACCATGTCTTTGAAATGTGGATATACACTGTTTTAGGCTTAATTCACTCTCAGAACCAATGACAAGAGTTGGACTGATTTTACAAAGAATTTCTTTGAGAGAATTCCCTTCTAAATACAATGAAGATCCTTAAGTATCTCTTGCACTAGTAGAACTCAAGCAATGACAACAAAGGTATTTGTAGACAATAATTTGCTACCATCTCTTGTGCGCCCAACGAGGGAGGAGCATATAGGTGGAGGGGGCATGACTAAGTATAGTGGCAGCTGATGGTTATTTTACAGCACGTTTACTACTAAAATTACCAAAGACGATTATGGAAAGCCTATACATTTCTCTTGACAGCTAATTTCAACTCTGTTCACGGGATCATCAACAATATATAATTCTGGTTAAAATGTCTGAAGAAAAGGGCGATATTCAATTACCATATTATAATAAAAAATAGACAAAAAGAGAAGGTAAGCACTAATTCATAAGACAGTTGTGATTGTAAATGTAGGTAGCAGTACATTGCAGCCATTCTGACTATCATATAGATTCCTAAATAAATTTGTTGTTCCACCACATACTTCTAGTAATTACTAAATGTAAACTTGATCATTGAAGCTATAAGTGACAGTGACACGGCGAGATTCCTCCTTAACAGGCTCAATTCATAGCTCAGCAAGTTGCCTTACGTTTATTGGATAAACAAAATTGGCGTTCCCATTGAAAGCCATTCTTCCCATCAGAATGTTCACTGCTTCTGTTGGGTGGAATGCATCCCAGAACACATACTGATTTCTGTTAGGGCACGGTGTTTGGAATGGAAGACATGTTATTTGGCCTCTATTTCTTCCAATGCCACAGCACCCTCTATTTACAACACTAAACCCTACACAGAAGACAAGTAAACTATGAGTCTCATCATGAAAGACATGCTGTAAATGTTCATTGCAAAGAGCTAAACTAGACCAAATATACGAACAAAAGAATGAACACCATTCAGTTTTATCTGTGTGATTTTGTGCTGGAATGCAGTAGTATATTTTGATTCATACATACCGTAAGATCTAGCATTGAGAAGGATGTCCTGGAACATGCGGGAAGTGTCAGCAAATATGAATCTGGCACCAGGTAGGTTAGCATTGAAATTGCCCAATATGGTCTTCAAATTTTCATTGAAGGGTTGCACTAGCAAGTTCACTTCTTCTGAGCAGCTTCCACTCATGCTTTGAGCCAGAATGCTTGGAATACACCCCATTTGCCCCAGTCCAGCAATCACGAATTTCCTTGCTCCAAGATTGTAAAGCCTCTATAACACATGTCATCATGAATTCTCAAAATTAACTGACAAAAAAGTAGGTTTAACTTAATATAAATTTTACAAAAGTAATGTTATTATATCTTTCTATTAATCTTCCTAACATTTTCTAAACAAGGATTAAATTTAAAATAAAAAATTTTAACAAACCTAAAAATTATAGGCCGGATGATAATGCACTATATTACACATCTTATGACAAATAATAATTGACAAAGACCAAGGACTCCATTGGTTGTTTTTCAGAAGGAGGTATATGAGAAACTAAGAAATCTTACTGTGAGCTGCTGGCTATATGTTTGAGCCAAGAGATCAGCATACTGCTGTCCATTGTACTGATTTCTGGTGGGGTAATTAGGCATAAGGTAGTTGTTAAGGTAGTCATTGCTGCCCATTCCAACGAAGAATATGCATCGTGCAAGCTCTGTGGCCATATTCTCTGCTCCAACATTCCCAGTTATTTGATTTAATGTGTTCTCAAAGTTCCTTATTTGCTGATCAAATGGTATTCGCCCAACCTGCTCAAAGAGAATCCATTCTGATTCAGCCTCTACCTATTGTCTTTTAATGAATGAGTTGGAAAGTGGAAATAGAAAAAACCAACTCTAAAATTGAGGTTTTGTTTTGTTTCTTTAAAATACTGAAAAGCAGCTGAATGTCAGTAATCATACAAAGACAATTAGTAGTTATTTAACAAAAGTAAATTCTTCAAAAGAAAAAGAAGGTTGCTTTAAGTAATGTTCAGGCCAAAATCTAAATGATGAATGGATGTTACACACAAAGTTTCTGCCAGTGGCATCAAGGATTCCAGCAGCCGCTGAAGCATAGTTTACTCCATGAAGCACTTGATCCCCTGAGGCTTGTGAGTATGCAGGAATCAAGGGAAGTCCAAGCAGTTCAGCTGCATTAATATGAACACATCAGACTCAAATTCAGTTGAAATCATACATGTTACTCAAAATCATTACGGATACTGTTAAGGTAAATCATATGAGTCAGAGAACGTGCCTGCAACGAAAATTAGTGCTTAACAAGAATATCTTTATGGCCTTATTTTTAGAAACCGTTTGACCTTATATACCAAGATTGATCTCAATGCTTGATTTTTTGAAGTGGGGAATTTCATATATGGGAGCTATATTGCCTTGCATATTAACACGTAATTTCTATTTGGTCACTACAGTCCAGTGAGAAACACTTGTGTAGGTTCCGTGTACACAAGTTAGGTGAGAGTATATATTCCTTAAGTCAGGTTGGCTTAATTACTTTAACAGTAATTATTTATCATGTTACACTTAAAAGGATTTATATTGAGTAGGAGTTGACAATGAGTTTTGATTGGTTGAATCTACCAACTTGCGTAGGCAGAGAGTCTGTCCACACGAGTATTTTTCCGGTTCGAGGGGTGTGTAGCTAAAAGTATAGGAGGAGCCTGCATATCCTCTTTAATGCATCATTTACTGCAAGAAAATTCCATGAAAGAAGTTTGTCTACCCTTTTTTCTACATACACCAACCACATCTACAAAGTAGAATGGCCTTGTGGGAGAAAAGAGAAATTTACAGCAAGCAATTACTTCATATAATTAATAGCCTGTAGCCAAGAGATAGGCCGTTAGGTGTATAGAAATTATTCACCTCATTCATGGTAGCCTTAGTAGGCTTCCTAAGTAAGGCAAAGGTGATAAAATTGGCAGCATGTCCTCAAAAGACAATTTTGTGCCACAAAAAAGATATTGTAAAAGAAAATGAACAATTCAACTGCTTTACTTTATCTTTCAAAATCTGTCTGGACAATCAGTTATAAAGCGAGGAATCTGAAATTTATGACCATCTAGTTAAATTAAGACTTTACGTATAACTTAACCTCACTCATAATGATACATGTTACAATTTTCGTCATAGCAAATTATGCCTCATTCCTCAAGCTTTTGGCTTTAAATTCCTAAGCTTGCAACAACAGTCTATGCCAAGAGAAGAGGGTGCAATAATTTGTGAATAGCGAGTAGTCTTATACTCTTGTTAGAAAATGATACTCATGCATGTTCTATTTGCTTGGACTCAAACGAACTAACCACATATTCTAGGTTGGCTTTTGTCATGTGACTAGCACTATGAAAAAGAAAAAAGAGTTGATAAAGGGTATACCTATTTCATCAACCATGGTGTAGCCATTTGAGAAGCGACCGGTAGGGCCTCCATTGAAGTCTATGCCATAAGGGTAATAGTTGGCCTTAGCCAAGGAAGGAAGGTTATTGTTGTTGCCATTGTCAATGAGAGAGTCACCAAATATAAACATGGCAGGCACCATTTCTCTCCCATTTTGGCCTCTCACTGCACCACCACTCAGCAACATGAAAAGCACCAAGAATGGGGACACTCCAAATTTAGCCATAAAAGTGTGAGAGAGTGAAGAGAGGCACATGGAGCAAAGTGCTAGTTGATTTATCTATCTCTAAGAATGAAGAAAAACAAGTTGGCATGGCTTTGAAAGGAGAGGGAAGAGGATTTAATACAAGATGGTAAATAGCGGTGGTTGAAATGCAATCAATACATTCACCTGCTCTCTACCATACCTTGCAGTAATTATACATACATACTTAAGCACCCAACATTGTTGCAGGCCATTTCAAATACTCAACTGGGGCCATTTATTTACTACTTTCATGAATTTTTCCACACACATTCAAGCACCCTCTCTCACTATTTTTCCGTGACTGTCTCTGTGGGGACTTGAGGATAATGTATGTAAGAACTTCACTTAGCATTGCTTCCCATGAGTCCTACAAGTTGCAGAAGACAAGGTCAAACCAGTTATTACTGCATTTATTAGTATTTCTTTTTTTATATGTAATGTGTATATTTTTTTAAGTTATCCTTAAAATGTAAATCTATGATAAACTTGTAAGTTTTGATGCATAGGAAATTGGACTTATTTCTTAGAAACAACTTGGAAGGAAATCCAAAGTATGCTATTACTAATTGGGAGTTTTTGGTGGTTTTTTAGGAACATGCAAAGGTGGTGGTTTCATCATCACATCCCCAATACTTCCATCCATTAATTCTTGTCCTTTATTTGTCACTTTCCTGAGTTGTTTCTTCTGTTATCACAACATGCTTCTTTTTTTCCAGTTTATTTTCATACTAGTAGAAAAAACTCTTTTTACATCGGTATATCGGTTGTAGAGAACATTCTACATTGATTTCAGAACCAATATAGATGCAGGCGATTTTTACATTGGTTCTATAAACCGATGTAGTATGTACATATATTATATCAGTTGATAAATAAATCACCGATGTAAAATACCAATCCTAAGAGCGTTTAAGAGGAGATACTATATCTAGTATCTACCCTATTACATCGGTTGAGAGCCACAACTGATTTACCCTATTACATCGGTTGTGACTCTCAACCGATGTAATATCTCTATTTAAAAAGAAAATCAGAATTTTCCAAAACATTTTAACAAAATCTTTAATCCATATAATGAAACACCACATAAATTTTCAAATATTTTGATAAGTATAGATAGGTGAAATAGAAAAAAGATGTCAAAAATACTAAAAAAATAAAAAACAAATAGTAAACGATAGAATTTTGGAAAGAATTTTGATTTCAAATTGTCCATGAGCTTCGTTACGCCATTTCGAGCAACTTTCATTTTTGGAGCGTCTCAATCCGAGTTCTCTATCAAAAATTATGACTATTTGAAGTTTTTTCATCCTAAAACTTTTGAAACCCAAAATCTATGATACAAGCGTATAGAAAGCAGTCAAAGCAGACAAATAGTACAATATTAAAGATATAGAAAACATATATCTTGTAGATAGTCAGAACAAAACCAATAAACGCAAATGGACCCAAATGAAATCTACCAAAACCAGTGAATGCAAAAATAGAGTGAATGAAATCACAAAGACAGTGAGAGCAAAAGAAAATAGGGGATAACAAGACGTAACGTATCAGTGAAAGTGAAATCGAAAAGCGAACAAATGGCACACAAACGTGAACCAATGGCACCCAAAACATGAAGCAATGTCACCTAAACACAAACCAGTGGCACCCAAAATGTCAACCAAAAAACGTGAACTTAAAGAGTGCTCCAAACCAAACTTAAAAAGTGAACAAAACTTTGAGAGTGATTGAAACAATGGGACGCACAACAGTGAATGAGAAGGCAAAGCGAACAAGGCTCAGTGAAGGAGAATGAAGCATAAGAGAAAAATTGTGCACGAGGGTCATAAATCCCTAATTTTAACTCGAGTGAACTATAATATCCCAACCGATATAGTCTATAACTCAAATTTCACCAAATTTTCCCAAATGTTCACTCGCAGGCCATGAGGAATATATTATATCGATTGAGAACTCTGAACCGATGTAATATGGGTTATATACCACATCGGTTGAGAGCTAACAACCGATGTAATATCTTCAGTGCCATAACAAAATTTCCAAATTTTAAATTTTTATTTTTTTCAATCTTTTCTACATCGGTTAGGGGTGACAACCTATGTAAAATGACGTATATTACATTGATTTTGTGTTAATAGATGTAATATCTCTTTACATAATTTAAAAAATAACAACATATTTTGGTTTATATTGGTTACATTTTAAATCACGTTTTATTTTGTTATAGTATGTATTTTTTCTCCTTAGTATGATTACCTAATGCTATAAATTCAAAACCTTCAAATCATATAAATTTTAAGACGTTGACTCTAAATAAATCTCTGTTCCATAACAACAAAAGATAATTTTTCTATCTTAAAGTTAATTGCTATTACATATTTGTCAAACCATCCAAGTTCTTCTACATATAACATCCTATTATCACATAATATATTAGAACTTTAGTACGCTAGCCAAAGATTTCAACGCTACATTTTTTCCTACGCTTCATAATGCAAGCATCATATATGATTACTAAGAAACATAATCTCAGTTTTGCTTCAACCAAGAAAAATTCTAAACAACTCCAAACAACTACCACTTGTGTGTGTCTATATATATATATATATATATTTACATTTAATTACTGTACATATTACTTGGTGCTTGAATGAGCAAAATAATGTTTTTTATTCTTAAAGTTAAGTTATTTGGAGTAGTATAATTAAAATAGTACAATTAGAATAGTGATTTATTTCAAAAATATTCTTTTACATATCATAAGATAAGTTATAGTTCAAACTGTAACTTAAATTAGATGGATCACGCCTGAATAATGTGATTTGTGATTCAACGTCTCTCGCACACTTTTCAATGGAAAAATATTACACACGGAAATGAAAAAAAAAGGAAAAATGAAAAAAAATAAAAATAAAGAGTCGTATATCGGAACGACTTGGTTATATATTAAGAAGGATAAGAAAGACGAAAAGAAGAAAAAACAATAAAGAGAATATTATTGTTTGTTGTTGTATAAAGAATGCATATCAATGAACAAGCACAATGAAAAATTGACACATAAGTGTGATTTCTTTTTACTTTAATATTATAGGATATTGTTAGGAATTTAAGTGTAACTCTAAGTGTCATATTAAATAAAAATAAGAAAGTTAAGTAATATATAAGAACTCATAAGCCTATTGTCTTGAGGTTTTGAGTTAAAGGTGGTGTTTTATGTATGTTTGGTCAATTTTTTCTTCTTATGAGATCTTTCGATTATGTCCTATCGGATTCTCACAACAAGTGGTATCAGAGTCGAAGGTTCGCACCGACCTGATAGTAGTGACCGACTCATACGATGGGGAGTGTAGAAGAGGGATAAGAGCTGATGAGGACTCTCACTTGAGAGGGAGATTGTTAGGAATCTAAGTGTGAGTCTAAGTCCCTGATTATGCTCTCTTGAATTCTTCCAAGAACCAATTATAACAAGTGATATCATAAATACAACAGATATATCATATCTTTTATTTTCTTTCTCTAGAAAAAAAAAATAAATCATAACAAGTGGTATCATAAATATAATAGATATATCATATCTTTTATTTTCTTTCTATAGAAAAAAAATAATTACTGGATAATTATTACTATATTCTTTCTGTATTATTGTTATGTGAAACATTTAGGATGTTGTTATATTTTTTATTTTTCTATTGTTTATTTATCTCTTTAAAAATATTCAGTTATGATTTAAATTAACATATATTTTTCCTATACAAAATTAGTAGTTGTTGTTTAATTATTACGTTTATTTTATTTCTTTGTAAAAAAATTAGTTCCTGTTAGCATATAATTGTTCTTATATTTTTTTAACTTTAATTTTATTTTTTCTATACTAAATTAGTTTTTTTAATGGTTTTTTATTTAAAACTTTTTTTTGAGCTGGTATATAATTTTTCTTATATTAATATACTCTTTTTTATTTTTCTACACAAAATTACTTTTAGTGATTCTTTTTATTTTAGTTCTTTGACAAAAAAGTTATTGTTTGAAGTAGAAATAATTGTTGTTATTTTTTTTCTATACAAATTTACTTGTTAATGTTTTTTTTATTTGGAAAAAATCTATTAATGTTTGAATTTTTTGATGTAGCAATGAGTGAAATTAAGCGGAAAATAAAAGAAACATATTGCCTGCAGCATTCTTCTTTATAAAATTTTAGTCAATTACAAATATTATTCACATAGTTATTGAAAATTATGTTGTGAAAATGAAACATCATCTTATCAGAAAAAAATATTATTATTTTTAGTTCTAGTTTAGATTATATTATTACAAACAAGGTTTTCAAATTATTAAAAGATAAAAAAATAAAAAAATCCCAAAATATCAATAAACATAAACATAAACATAAACATAATAAACATAATAATAATAATAATAATAATAATAATAATAATAATAATAATAATAAT
>Ga0099825_1004393_pt1 | contig 18494 bp, 15 predicted proteins | sample SiratroredBW_FD_76838 | JGI IMG/M metagenome (GOLD analysis project Ga0099825, IMG submission 76838) | Root nodule microbial communities of legume samples collected from California, USA - Siratro red BW | ecosystem: Host-associated > Plants > Roots > Nodule | place: USA: California | collected...
ATATATATATATATATATATATATATATATATATATATATATATATATATATATATAATTTGTTGGAATTTACATTACTTGTAACAGTTTTAAGTTTTATTAAGAGACATCATGAGACATGTATGTCATACTAATAAAAATTGGAGTGTTTTAATTATAATGTTAGAAGGACACTTTCTTTTGAGCCAAGTTAATCCAAAAAATACATTATTCAGTTCTATATACAATTATACTTCTTCAATATTATTCAAGTTATTCTTTAACAGTTTCTTTTTTTAAAGATTGTTTATAGAAATCATAGATTTTAATTTAATTGCTAGGTCTTTTTTAACAGGTTGAAATATTCTTTAAATATTTCTCATTTATTTATTTCTTATTATTAAAAGACATAAAGATAATAATTAACTTATCTTAATCTCTACTTATCTTAATATATACTTTATTGCCTCATATTCTTCCAAGACAACTGTTCTAGTTATACTTTTATTCTAAAGAGAGTTTAAAGGGGAAAAAACTTTAAAAATGAATTTTGTAATAATTTAAAAAACTAAATAAACTATAATAATATTTATAGTACATTTTTTACTTTTTATCATTTTAAAATTTATTTCTTACCAAAATTTCTAGTCTTGCAGCATCCGGTAAAACATGTTGGTGGGATGTTCATAAAAAGAGGGTTTTACTTTAGCAACATGACACGTTCGCTTTCGTGTTTCTTTTTTCTCTACTTTTACGTAGTTTTCTAATAATATATATAATCCATGTGCAGTTATCAAATATTTCACGTGGGTCAAAACTAACAAAAGCCAATGGTTTTCCCCTCTTGGGCAACTGCATACCATCTATTAATTTTTCTTTTTACTCTTCTTTCTTTCTTCTCCTTCTTATTCTTTCTCTTAATATTATTAGTTTTTATTAACTGACAATGTATAGAGTAGTGTATATTGATAGTATAATAACTTAACAAAACAATCCATTTATCCATCATTCATTTCCTTAATTCACAAATAAATAATATTTTGGATAGAATTTTTTCACTTAATTTTGTAGTTTATTGATAACTTATCAACTATTTTATAAAATTTAATGAATTTGTTATCAATTAATAGATTAAAATTAACCTAATTATTTTTTTACGATTCAACCTTTCTTATATTTATTTTTTAAATTTTAAAAAAATATATTTCTAAAATTTGTTTTACAAAATATATTTTCAATTTTTTTAAGAAATAGAATTTTGAAAATTTGTTTTAGATAATGAAAAGTAATTAATTTTTAAAATATACTACCTTCCCCTCTCTCTACATACACACACATATATATAAAAGGAAATATGATTTTTTTGCTATCCTAAATATGTGAAACATATGTCCACTTTCAAATGGATTAATTGTTAATATTTTTTTATATTATTAGTTTATTGTGAAAAATATGAATGAGATATTCACTTTTCTCATAAAAGTAAAACAAATAATTCAATTTTATTGGTTGGAAAATTATTTATAAGTTATGAGTAATATTATTAAATAATAAACCACGTAATTGAAAGAGTATCCTTGAAATAAAATTTAAATTTATGATGTCATTCTTTAAAATTAATCAATTTAACTATTTTTATTTAGTTTTCACAAATTAAATATATTTTTTTCTTTTACACAATATGAATTGAATATCTGTTCATGAAGAAATTATTAATTAATAGATTAAATAATTTTTAATAGACCAAAATAATTTTTTTATTTAATTTATTATAATTTGACTCAACTGTTATTAGCATATGAATCTTATTTCCACGTTAAGATTTTATAACATTGTGGACTTAGAATTTTGTGAGAGAGTCTTGATCATTTTCTTTTTGTCTTATTAGAAAAGTAAGCTGAACCAGGAAATAAAAATGCAAGTCAAATACATCATGGAAATATAGAATGTTTCTCAACATGAAAATTTAGAACTTGCCTCTGACTGAGATTTTTGGCTTATATATTCAGTAGCAGACTAAAACAGCTTAAAATATCCATTTTAAAAATTTTTAAAGGAAAAAAATAAAATCATTTTTCTTATGAACTAACATTAACTTATACTTAAGCTAAAAATAAAACTGTACAGAAATTATATAAAAAAAATTATACAAATGAATTTTATCTTAATAAAAAAGTTAATATTAATTTTCATAAAAAAGAAAAAACAGATCAACCCCTTAATAACGATAATACTTACTATGTGGAGCTGTATTATTATTTGGCCACAGAGACATTACCGGATGGTTATGGATAGTGGGAATTTAGATGGAGATGGTAGGTTTGATATACCAAAAGAAGTTGAAAAATTCAATATTTAAAAGTAATTTATTCTTAATTATGTAATTTGTTGTTGACTATCTTTGTTGATGTTCCAAATTTGGCAACTGCAATTTTACATTAGTACATCAATTATAGAGACTAAATTTACGCTTTGTTTTGTTTGTTTGCCTATGTTGGCAAAAAAAAAAAAAACTTCGGTCCTAGGGTAAAATTTACAGAGTATTTTAATGATTATGGTATGTAACATGTGTTAAGATATACATGAAGTTTTATAAAGATTACACGCGACTTTAAATAGGATTAGATTATAAAAAAAGTTTATATACATATTTATACTTTTTTGGTCAATACACTTGACTTGACATTTAGTTTTTGGTGTATATATGAAAAGAACTATAATATTGTCGTAACTTTAATAAAAGATACAAAAACTTATTTGCAAATAACTTTTTATGCCAAAATGCAATTTTTCTTAGGTAGGAACTAAAAAATGAATCAGATTCATGAAGTATATTTATTATTTAACAAAACACGCACTATTAATGATTACAAGAAAAATTACACAAAAAAAAGTCAACACAGACTGAAAATTTATTGATCTTTGAAGATGATATTTCTGACATCCTTACACAATGACAGAATGTATCACAGAACACTTGAAAATACAGTAAGTGCAGTTCTACAGCACGAGGATGACATCATAGTTACTATCCATTTGTTTGAGGTAATGTTTTAGATTTTATTTATAGTATTCATATTTATTATTTTGATAATGTTTTGAACATGATATATTGAAACTTGATCAGGAATATTAACACTATTTTAGTTAGGTTCTTTTCTTTGTTTTATGATGTAAACATGCTATAACCAGTGATAATAAATTAGAATGAAGAACTAAATACATTAAACCATTTTACATTTTATAGCACTTACAAACATATATAAGTATGGAATTATTCGGATCCGAATCCACATCATTCTCTATAAATGTGTGGGAAAACCTAAAAAAGAAAAAAAATACAAAATTAAAGTATAAAAAATTCATGTTTTTTTTGTTATGTTCTTCTTCCATTATGCTATAATTGATGATGCTGTTGTTGTTGAAGGTTGACTAATTTAAAGTATGGTCCATTTTTATTCTCTATGAGACTTGAATGAGTCCCTTGCTCAATTATCTTTCCATCCTGCAAAACTGAGATTTGGTCTGCATTTCTTATGGTGGAGAGCCTATGTGCCACCATAACTGTTGTTCTGTTCTGCATTAACCTGTCCAATGCTTGCTGCACCACACGCTCTGACTCCACATCAAGTGCACTAGTGGCTTCATCAAGAAGCAAGATTTCAGGGTTCTTTAGAACTGCTCTTGCAATGGCTACCCTTTGTCTTTGGCCACCAGATAGTTGCACTCCTCGTTCACCTACTTTGGTGGAGTAGCCCTCAGGAAGAGCACTAATGAAGTTATGAGCATTGGCGAGCTTAGCTGCTTCAATCACTTCTGAATCAGAGGCACCTTCTTTTCCATAAAGTATGTTTTCATAAATTGATGTGGCAAAAAGAGCTGGCTCTTGTTGCACAAGACCAATGTGTCTCCTAAGAGATTTCAGATTAAGTTTCGTGATGTCTTTGCCTGTAAGAGTTTCATTTGTTATTGTTAGAAGAATGTTATTGCTTATGCATGCAAAAGGGACAATAAAGAATCCTTAGAATTTACTTGGATAGACTTCTCCACAAAACTTACAATGAAGATAAGAAAGTAAAATGAATTGAGTTTTTCCTTTTAAGTTTTATCTGTGTATTGAACAAAGTATTTGGAGTTGGAGTATCTTACCATCAATTAACACCCTTCCGGATATTGGATCATAAAATCTGAGGATAAGGGAGATCACAGAGCTTTTACCAGAACCACTTTGCCCCACTAGGGCAACACTCTTGCCTGCAGGAACTCTTAGGTTGAAATCTTTGAAAATAGTCACATCTGGCCTTGAAGGGTAGCTGAAATGGATTCTTTTGAGCTCAATTGTTCCCTCCACTGTTTTCAATTCTTCTCCAACATCTCCTGTTATTCCTGACTTTCTATCCATCACTTCAAAAACCGATGCAACCATTTGGTTCCCTTTCAAAAGGTCTGGGGCCAGGGCCAAAGTCTCACCCATTGCCAGTGCTGTTACTATCAAAACCATAAATGACTTCATAATTGATTTAAAGCTAGCAAGCTCCTTTTCCATCAAAGTAGATCCATACCTGCAATAAGCACAAATGTAACCATCATTTGGTGAGACATGAATCCTACTAGTAGCCTATTTAAGACAGAATAAAGTTAAAACATCTACCACAAGGCAAGGCCATAAGATGAGAAAATAAAGAACTGGGAAACGCCATAGAATATGCCAGCAATTTGGCCTCGTTTAAATGAGCGTTTGGAGGGATCAACAAGCTCATTAGCGTAAAGGTCAAGGACCTTTTCTTCAGAACAAAATGCAGCCACAGTGCGTATATTGCTCACAGCCTCCCCAGCGAGCATGTTGGCTTTTAGATATGCTTTGCTCAAGTTGCCACCATATCCTTTCATAAAAAGTTTCTGAAATGATCACACGGAAGTGTTAAACCGCAAAAAGATATATGCTAGTTCTTCAACGTTGAAATGTTAAATAAGGAAAATCACCTCACTGATATGACCACTAATGACAAAAGGATATGTAGCTATGACAATAAGTGTTATTCTCCAGTTCAAGATGAAGGCAATAATAAATGAAGCAACAACCAAACCAATATTCTGTAACAGAATTGTTGAGCGATCAACGACTATAGTTCTTAACAATGTTGCATCAGTCTCTAACTGCGATGAAAGCATAGAACTTGTGTTGTTTGTATCATCAAACCATCCAATTTCGTTCTTCAAGATAGCTGCACCCAGATGAACAAGCGAAGTTAATTGAGAGAGAGATCATCATGTTTGAGCCCCGATAGTTATGAATATATTTGAGCTTAATATATATCAAAAGTAAAAAAGGGAATAATATATTGAATACTGAAATCAAAATGCCCCTTTAAAATATAACTCATCAGAAAATGGATTGATCAATCATATATTACTGATCATGATGCATGAACACACCAAATCCTTAAAATGTGTAACAAAATATACACACTACAAAGTAGTGGATTTTTTCTATACATTCACATTCAGTGTGAAATTGATTGGAGTAAGAAGCTTGAAAGGAAACATTTCATGGCAAGAAAAGTGTACGAGTGGAGAAAGTAATAATCAGTTACAAATATTACCTGAAAACATCATTTGTCTCACACGAAGGGTAAGTCTCTCTCCCATGATTCCAAAAGAGAGATGTTCAATAGCATGGACAGTGATAGTTATAACTGCTCCTCCACAGAAGAGGAAAGCAATTTTTTTTACTTCGCGACATGTCGTGTCCCAGTCCATATAGTATGACACAAGTGCATGAGAAATTCCAAGTGCAAAAAGTGGCATTTGTGCTCCCGCAACAAATGCGCATAAGGTCCCAAAAACCCCATACATCCAGTCAGGACCAACCATAGAATACAGTCTTGCTGCTGAAACATACTTTTTCTTGCCAGAATTTTCTGTTTCTTCAGCACAAACCCGGCCAATAGATTCTTTATCTGATCGAAAACTACCCCCAAGGCTGGTGGTTGTACGGGATAACTCTCTTGAGTAGGTTATGCTGCAATCAACAGAAATATATAATCATAAGCAGCATGTTAATGGAATTGTTATCCAAGAGGAAAATGTAAAAGACAATAGAAGCTTGAAAATGAGAATGAAGTACCTTGGTTGGCGTCCCATGCTAGGACCAACTGATGGGAGGCGTTGCAGAGTAGCAGCCTCCTGGAGTTGAACAAGAGATGCATATACACTAGTAGGGTTAGACATGAGCTCTTCATGGTTACCAGTTTCCACAATCTTCCCTCCCTGTACAACAGCAATCACATCTGCATTTCTAATAGTAGAAAGTCTGTGTGCCACTACAACAGTTGTTCTCCCAACCATCACACGATCAAGAGCCTCCTGCACACTCTTCTCGGACTCAGCATCCAGAGCACTAGTTGCTTCATCCAACAAAAGGATTGATGGATTTTTCACTATTGCACGAGATATTGCAATCCGCTGCTTTTGCCCTCCTGAGAGTTGTATTCCTCTCTCACCAACCTGAAAAAAAAAATGACTTAGTAATAGTATCACCACTATTATCTCTCAAGGAAAGAAAAGGTCTTAAAGAACATGCATAAATCAAATATTTTACCTGAGTATCTAGTCTATCAGGAAGATTGTTAATGAAGGACTGAGCATCTGAAAGCTTCACAGCACGCTTGAGTTCTTCGAGAGTGGCATCATCTTTTCCATACAGTATATTCTCCTTGATGCTTGTAGCGAAAAGGGCAGGTTCTTGGTTAACCAGTCCAATTTGCTGCCTTAGCCATTTGAGATCAAGTTCCCTGATATCATTCCTGTCTAATAGTATCTGACCAGAAAGTGGTTCATAAAAGCGTTCAATCAATGATATGACAGTGCTCTTTCCCGAACCACTTCCTCCCACAAGAGCTACAATTCTTCCTGAAGGAATGTCAAGACACAGGTTGTTGAATATTGCTACATCTGGACGAGATGGGTAACTGAAACAGACATTCTTAAACTGGATGTGACCCTCCAATTTGCGCAACTTGCGACCAGTTTTGGAGCTGCTTTTGCTCACCGTGTCCCTCTCTATCATCTCAAAGATTGGATAAGCTGCTGCCTTTGCTCGAATGAATGCAGTGATATCTGGTGCTGCCTGCCCAAGTGACCTGAGAAACAAAACATGACCTTCAACATACCATAATGTAGAAACAAAATTTAACACTACAGATACAGCCTTAAATTTGATAAAATCCATAAGTGCAATGTCAATTATAGTTTGGTTGATTATTAAAAGAAGAATGCACTATCATGCATGTGCAAAATTCTTCATTAAACTTGAAACAAAAACAAAAAAAAAAAAAGATACAACTTATTCTACTATGCACAATTATTATCCACTCTTATAGAATGTCATGTAAAAGATAGAAAGGACTTACAGGCCAGAGATCACAACATTGAGCATAGTAGTGAAAGACTCGCCTCCATTTGCAATATTCTTGTGAACAACAATACTAGTGAACCAAACAAGCAAAGCCCACGACAGAAAAAGGACACAATGCATTGAGCCCAGGCCCAGGCCCTTTGCCAAACCTGCTTTTCTACCATTTACGTAAGTTTTCATGAGAGCAGCTTTGTATGACCTTACTGCTCTTTCTTCTCCGGCAAATGCTTGAACCGTTCTAACATTACCTATCACCTGAAACTCACCAAGAGTACAACATTGGATCAAGTTTAGAAGAAAATCTAATGGTCTGTATGAATTTGAATTAACAATTTGTCAAAATTGTTAATTAATTACCTCTTCAGCAATTTCCCCAGCTCGCACATAGGCTTTTCGAACTTTTGCAATAAGACCAATTGTGACGTATGCATAAAGACCCCCAGCAAGGGCAATCAAAGGTACAATTGAAAGTGTCACTAGACTTATCTGCCACACTCTGACAAACCCAATAACAAACCCCGCTATAAATCTGCTTATGTAGTGCATGAAGTTCCCCACCTGCAAATTCCAATCTTCAACTATGATCAATCTTTCTACTAAAGTCAAAAGCATATGCATTTTTTAATTTTTAAAATACTTATTTTAGAAGTAATTCTATCCATGTAAAGAGAACCCATGAAAAAAAATTAATTTAGAATGTGCAACACCATGTATAATGACATCATATACTGCTACAAGGTTTAATTGTCTTCTGATAAATAATTAATATTGAACACTTCCAATGTTAAAAGATAAAAAAACCACAAAACTTGCTCCATTCATGGTGGTGGCTACGTGTCTGGTGAATGGTCACACAGCTAGCGTTGGTTGCTGACTCATAATTGCATGCATCCTGAAGTAAGTGTGCATTTTATTGGAGGCACATGCAGCTCAGCTAAAAAGTTCAAAACCTTAAAAACAACGCAACCATATCGACCGGGGCATAAATGCTATCAGATGCATTAAATCCACACTCTTGGATTTTCATATATCAATGGTGTCAGAGACAAAAACACAGGCAAAAGAAGAAGGGAAGAAACGTGAACTGGTGAAGTTATTTTTTACCGCTTCAACTGAAAGTCCCTAACCCCACTGCGCTGTTACCCAAAGAGCATTTATTATATATCTTAACTAGGTATACTCAATGTTCTTTTTCAAAATATTTCTATTTTCTCTTTCAGAATAACAATTAATTGTAGTCTTACCCCTTATTTTTATTATCATTTTCTTAACTTTTTACATTACATTAAGAAAAACCTTCTTAAAAAAAGTTATTTCTCTTACTGGTTTGGGGAAGGCTCCATCCATACACTAAAAGTTGACCAGAAAAAAGGTGAAGCGGCGAGTAATGATGATTAATGAAAACCATCCATTTCACTAGATAGATTGAAGAAGCCAGAAAAACTAAAATAAAACTGAATGAGGTTAAAATTGAAATTGACCAGGGAATGAGTTTTTGTACAATTTCTTGACATGAAATGCATGGAAGCAACAAAGAAATACTGCTTAAAATGCCTACCTTCTCGGATAATGCATCTTGAACAACGATGATGTCACTAGTGATGGCAGAAATAACCTCTCCTGTTGAAGCCTCAGTGTCAAATAAGCTTATATCTTGATTCAACATTGACTTCAAATAAGCCATTCTCATCTTTGCAGCTTGACGTTCTCCAGTATGCATCCAACAAGCCACCTCTATATAATCAATCCAACATCAATATTAATTATATTCTTTAGTTACTAAAATTTGACAAATTAATCAACTGATTTTTGACTTGCTATTTCCATACCTGTCCAAGATGAAAACAATATTGCTACACTTAGATACAGAAAATCCAAAGAGTACTGCAAAATTGACCACAAGTACCACATCATTTAAACATGCAGCGGGTAAGATAGTAACATTTCTTTAATGCAGTAATTAAGTCCAAAACATCTTTCAACTGATAGAAAGCATCATAGTGTTGTTTTCTTTCCAGCCAAACAGTTTCTTTTTACCTTGGAAGGTTAAAAAGAGGGCAGAAGAAAAGGTATTGTAAGTTGTTGCTACAAACCTTGGCAACTTTGTGAGAGGCTTCCTTGGGGAAGAGATAGGCCAAGCCTATGACATTGATCAACTTGCCAAAGAAGATAAAGAATACGGGAACAGAAGCACCATGTATGCATGCCCCAACAGATCCAACGGCCATCAAGACACAGTCATAGAAGTCAGCAAAAGAGAAGAGTTTCAGCATAGAAACTTTGTGTTCCTTTTTGCTCTTAGCATCCACAGCCGAGTCACCGGAGAAGGTGCCCCGGTCTGACATTTTGGCCAGAAAAGGATAGAGAAAAAAAGAGGAACAATCCTTCACTAAAAAGTAAGCAAAAACTGTAGTAGCTAACACCAGAAGGTGCCCTGCAACTGCAAACTGCAAACTGCAATGTACTTTAGCAAAAGGCAGAAAGTGAAGATGAGAAGGGAAAAGAGGAGGTGGACACAAAGTGATTTTGGTTGTGTTGTTGTATTGAAGAAAGGAGCTAACGTGGAGAGAGTAGGAATGGGGTAGGAGGTGGTGGATGTGTCATAATATACAAGGTAGAAAAGAAGATGGAATATTTATTATCACCGAAGATCTGAGAGAATGTAAGGTTCATATTCAACTTATTAAGCTAGTAATAACAGTAACAACCTTAACATAATTATAATATAATAATATAGTGTGTATAATTTATTCAATCTTCAGTGCTTGATTGTGTTGTTACAGTTATTAGGGTCATTGCGTGAGTGGTTCATACACTGATGATGATGAGCTGTGACTTTGCAGTATGCAAATGCACTCTCTTTCTTGCTCTCTGTCTGCATTAAATTACATTGAGAGGGAGTTGTTGGAGTTTGCTATATATACATGCAAGCAGGCTCCAAATAAGTTCAGCCGGACATGGCTGAGTCCGTGACTCATACTTTACCATAAACTTCAACTACATAAGGAAAAGGAAGAAGAAACCATTCAAAACCAAGGTCTTGGTGTTGCATTTTCCTAATTTTTAGCATATAAATGTCAGATGCACAATAAGTACTTCTTGCAAATAAGGATATAATTACTTCAATAGTTTAAAAAAGAATAAGATTCAAATAAACAACTAAGAAGTATTATTATTATATTTTTTTTACTTACTTTTGTTGAGGTACAATCTACGTGTACGTAATGGATTAACACAACTCATGACACTACTATACTTACACCAGAAGAGTCGAAAAGGTCAAATACCTAAAAGTAAGGTCAAATACCTAATGTAATTAAGTTTCTGATATACATCCAGAAACAATAAATCATGAGTTGCTCAAGATAAAATTATTATATTTCTACGCCCTTAAACAAAGTCTTTAGAAAATATTTATTCTCATACAATACAAGTTATTTAGTTCAACTTAGACAAAGATAAAATAAGTTACACAAGTGATTGAAATGATGTTTACTGGTTAAGAATACGAAAATGAAATTAATGCATAAAACTAAATAATTATAATACACAATATGACAAGTGAGTATCATAAAAACTAGACAATAATGATATTCATACTATGGCTAATAATAATACTAATAATATACAATGATTAGTATTATTTGATGTTATTTAATCATAGGAAGAATGTGTTCTGAAAAAAAAAATAAAAAAATTGAGCATCCCTGCACGTATCATAACCATGTGGGTGGAGTTGATTGGGAGATCGATTTGAAAGGTACTTTATCTTAATCAAATACTACACCAGAATAAATATTTTTTTTTCTGTTTTATTATTGAATTTTGGAAAACATGTTGACAATTTATTATATATGGACTGTTTCCTATCCAATAAATCAAAACCCCTTCAAACTTCTCATAATAGAATTTTTGGATTCCATTAGAAGCTGACCATATAAGCAAAAAGAAAAAAGAATTATATATGTAATATATAAACATTACTCGTTACGAACTTATATTTATCAAAATAGTAATGTTAAAATAAACCACTGTATTTAAGATATAAAAAAAATTAGATTATATAATGTAGTTAAATCTATTTTAACTATGAAGTGTTTAGTTAATCAACACTTCTTTTAGAAGGTTTAATCCATCAAGTCCACCCTCGACCGGAACTCAATTCCATATGTACAAGAACTGATTATTTGGCTATGGGAATCAAATTCTATTTACATAATTAAACGATATAAACACTTATGTTTATATATATAAATCATAAAAAAGGTGTTACATGTTTAGAGAAGATGCGCGACACGTGGACAGAGAAACCCTAAACCTTAAAAATGTAAAGTCACCGAATATTCGGATGCTGGTAAGTAACATCTTTTACATGTACTTTAACATACCCTGCCCCATACCAAAAACTTATGTTCTTCTTTATTATTTGACTACCAATAACCTCAAAAACCAATGATCTCTTCATTTCATTTTCTGTTTGCATGGATCATTCCAAAGAGGAAATTTTCACAAATTATGAGAAACCCCATTTGGGTCCAAGACTCAATAGTCTAAATGCAACTTTAATTGCCTCCACCCAACCCTTTACCTGTATCTTTTAATGCATTAACAATTGGTTTACTTTGCCCTTCTTTTCCACAACTCCAATCCAACACTTGTGACACATATCTTTTGGTTAATATATAAAATATTTTTGTGTTCAAATAATGAGATATATAAACCACAAGAACCAATAATAAATTAAACAAACTGAACAATCTCTCATCCTATCTTTTGAAACATTGACACTTTCTCCTCCAATGCGGAGAGAAAAAAGAGCTAAAAACTCATGCATCACGTACAACTTATCCAATTGTGATTCATATACACAGGTCACACTTCTAAGTACTATTAACAACGAAAATATCTAGTAATAAGAGTTTGAGAATTTCATGAACAAGTATGAGATTGTTATTGTGTGGTGGTGGGTACAATGGTGGGGCTTAAATAGGGAAATGGAATTTAATTGAAAGATGGACATGACACGTTATGAAGAAGAATATTGATGTCCTTCTTTGTTGTTGTTGGTGTTGGAGAGTGGGAACTAAGTGGCATGAAGGGTATGTTGATTTTGAACAATTTTGAACAACCAATATAAAGTGATGATAATTGCAGAGTAGTAATGAATATACACAAATAGTTGAGCCATTGAAAGTTGGGCTTGCAATAGTGGTTGGAAAGCTTTAATAATGCAGAGGCAACCGAAAAATTGATGCTAATTAATGCACTTGTGAAAACTGATTGGGACTACCTGTCACCTCTTCTAAATACTATTAACTCTCCTCATTAATTCACTAATTAATTGATTAATTAATTTTCATTGGTAACTTAAACATATTCATTGGTTCCTTCAACAGTCATATAGGGCCCTTGATGGGGATTCATCCTCACTGTGTATGTATTGCTTCATGGGGTTTAATTAGGCCATACATGTGATGCATGAATAGTAGTAGTCTTTCACAATTCCAACACAAAAGTTTGCATTCTTGAGTTAAATCTATCTCACAATTTAGTGAAAATATATACAATTTATTGTTTATAAGAAAATAATTACACTCTTGTTTTTCCAATTATTGTGGATACATCATTCAATTTTGAACTACTTTCACAGAAAAAAGGTTGGTGATGGTTTTATAATAGGATTGGTTACGTGTTTGCCTAAGATATTGGATTGTTTGTGTTTAGTTTTTTAAGTTATTTTTGTATATGTTTGTCTAATTTAAAGTAAAAAGAAGTAAAATGTATTCTTAACTAATTTGGTTTTAAAAAAAAAAAACTTATTTAATTTCATTTCAAATTTTGAATAAACTTACTCATTGATAAAAATATTTAATAATAAAAGTTAGTCATGAGGAAAACTCATTAATATGTTTTAAAAGTAAATAAGATATTAATATTACATTAAAATATCTTAATTGTAAAAAATTGCATGATTTAAAATTATATAAGAATTAAAATTAACAGTACATTTAAACTTTTTATTCTAGAAAGTCTTTATATTATGCATCCAGGAAAATTAAAAAAAAATCATCAATCTAAATATCTGTGAAGAAATTTGATAGATATACAAATTGGTTTTCCACAAAAGGTTTACAAGAAGTAAACAATAATTCTTCATCTTGATTTTCATTAACCTTTACAGTTCTCTTGATTTTTTTTACAGGTATAATTTTTATCTAAAATTCTCAAAATGGTATATTTTTTATTTATTTTTTAATATGGGTAAATTGTGGACACAATATCTATGTGAAAAAAATAAATGAAATCATGGAAAGATAAAATGATTTTAACTTACTAGAGGAAATCCTGCAGTGAAGATTTGAATTAATAAGTTAATTAAAATTGTCAGAATACTGCATGATTTTATGGTGTGTTGTATTACTAATGTATAACTAAAATAAATGTAATATGTAATGGTTGAAATAAAAATAATGTGAGTATGAGATTTATATATTGAATTAAATTAAGAGTAAGTTTGATATTGAAAAGAAAAATAAAATAGAATTAAAATTTAATAATAAAATATATTTAGCAAAATTAAGCATAAGTTGGATATTTGAATTTAGTTACTATATAGAAATAATTTAAAATAAAATTAAAATTTAGCAATAAATTTAGAAAGAAAATTTTAAAAATATTATATAATTTTTTAAATAAATTTATTGTTAGTTTTTGAATTATATCTAGGTAATTTTTCTTCACAATAGGTAACCACTCTTATATTCAAATTAACTTCACATTTATTCAATTACTTAATCATAATTAATTTTAGCCATTACATATTTATCAATAAATAAAAGGACTTTGTAACTGACCACACCTAAAAAAAAAATAGGTGGAGAATATTAACCATCCTAAAATGGTGCAAGAATATTAACCATCCTAAAATGGTGTAGTATTTTCACCATTTTAATTAACTCATTAATTGAAATCTTAGGTATACAATTTCATCTAGTAAACTAAAATTATGTTCACTTTTCACATCATATTTAATGTTAAATTAAATTATGTAATAAGGTCACAGTTTCTTCACAATGATATAGTGTCTCCTATGTAATTACCAATATTTGAAACTAAATAAAAAAAATACATTATTTTAAGAATTTTAGATAAAAATTATACTACTTTTAGATACCATACTAATAACTAAGTTGCTTCATATATTGATTATCTTGTACTGTATAAATATTGCATTAAGTCCTTCAAAATGTCTGACGAGTATAATAAGTAGAATTAATATACTACTTTACATTTTTGATGATGTTTCAGTTTCAAAATATAATGATTTTGATATTAAAAGAAATAAATATATTTTAAAATAATAAAATCAATATATTTTGAAACCACAACAGGTGAATAATACAAAACAAAGAATACAAAATCAGAATATACTATAAAAAATTTACACTTTTTCATGGATAGGAACTAATTTATGCTTTTGTTTAGTCCGTTCAAAACAACAACAGCAAAATACAAAAAAATAATTTTCTTTTATAAAATAATAAAAATATTTAAACCGAGGAATTTATGCAAAATATTCTAATAAACTCGAATAGATAATTGAAAAAAATTTGTATAGATATAGAGATTGTTGATCAGTAGTACCTTTTATTTGCCTCCTTATAACTAAGTAATTTTTCACATCTCGAAATTGCAAAACTTTTAAATAAGGTTTTGAAATTTATCATTTTTTCATCTAAATTTTTAAATTTAACCATATAGTCTTTAACCATATATTAATACTATCACTTAATTCACATTTAAATTGAAATTTTAGACTAATATAATTGACAAAATACACTTTTAAATTTATTAACTTTTTTCTTGGTTGTATAAATTAATGAAACAGTGTTATACACTTCTAAATACTAAAATGTGGTCTACTTCTTCACATGAAGAAAATATAAGTTTTGTACTTTGACAACTCCATTCCCTAAATATTGTTAGAGTGAATTTAATGCTTTGCTTCTTTTTCCTCTTTTCTTTCATTTACTAGGGGGTCATTTCAACTTAAGAAAAATAGTTATAGTTATGATGGTATCCTTAAACATTTCATTCAAAAATATATTAAGTTTTGTGATAATAACATATTCTAATAATATTTTTTTAAAAAAAATATCAACAATTTAATTAAAAAAATAGTTTAAATAATTTATATAATTTCTTAAAAGATGTAGAGGAAAGTAAAGAAATATATTTTTCTCATTTTAAAAATTATAAGATAAAAGTATTCCTTACCTTTTTAAAGAAAAATAATAACCTTTGGGTATACTCTTCTTTTTTTATTACTAGGTCAGATAATAACTTCTCTACTTGTTCATATATGCATTATATAAAAACATCTATATAAAATTAATATTTATTTATCAAAGGAAACTTCTTTTTCTCTTAATCTCTTTCAATCAATTATAAACATAATGATAGCCTTCAAATGTGTGTGGAGCCAATATATTAATTGACAGTTAGACTCTTGACTGCGGATAGCAATATATTTCTATAACTTCAGGAAAATAATAATCCTACATACAGTGATGTTTTAACACTTGTCTAACTTAATTAAGTTTACCTAACTATAATAATTTTGTTGTCATCCTTCACTAGATTTCAAAATCTTAGAACAATCCTGGCAAAACAAACCAACTTTTTTTAGGGGAGATAAGAAGTAATTTTCCCAAGTGAAACATATTGCTAATCAACATTAATTGCCATGTGCAATTTTATTGCACAGAATGTGCAAATTTTGCTTGGGTATCACCGTCATTTATTTGCATGGTCCTCAATCATGTGGTGAAGATGATCATGATATGAGGGTGTAACTTCAAATCACTTTGCACCTGATGAAGTCACCCCATTTCAGTGTAAACGGTTATAACTCTTGCCAGATAGCTAGCTCATTGCAGACCATATCTTATATATCATCACATCATATACTTTTAACTGTTTAATTATATATATATATATGCCCTATGCTAACTTTTAAATTACCTTCAGCCGTCAAAACCTAGTTATAGATAGAAGCCATGCCCAAATACCCAACTACTTGAGTAGAGTAGACTTTATCAGTATTAATTTATGACATGCTAAGTGGGTCACATATTTAGTTTCCATCCATCAAGTCCAAAAGAGAACAAGTATATGCATAAACTCGTATTCTAAAGTTTCTTTCTTTCCGTATGAAGAATTTATTTTAGATCAGTAGCTGTGACATAAATTATGTGGGAAAGAAAAAGTTTTTTTTTTTTTTTTCAATAGTAGGTAAAATTGCTGAATTAAAAAAAAAGAAAAAAAATAAAAAAAAGAGGTAAGAATTGTCAAACTTAGGCCTAGTTCAACAAGAGAGACCTAGATAGTCATCGGTATGTGTGGGAAAATGTGGGAGATTAGTCTTACATTGTATTCAAAAAATTGTACAATAATTAAGGTGTGTGAAGATGTCTACATTTTTCAAGTTAAATTAACAAGTAACATGTGCATACCCAAGAATTGCGTTTGGTCGAATATTTTTTTTAAGGAAAATTTATAATCAACAAAAAATTAAATGTAGTTTTTTCTTTCTTCCAAAATGAATTCATAGTTTTCTATTTTTAGTGTAGTATTCCTTCATCATATAACTTTATAGATGCTCAGCTAGCTAAGTAAGCTAATTCATTGTTTCGACATTCGTAATATTGTACCAATATTCTTCCTAATTGATAGTTATTAGACACCCTTCTCTTAGTTGATGAGTTTGGAGGTCTCTTTTTCTATTCTTCTAACAGCCATGAACAGATACTTTGTTTGTTTTACATGATTTTGTCCCTCACATAGATGGTAGTTGTAGAAGACATGAAGATGATAAAACTGACATTCTTTCATTTTTAGAACTTGAATCTACATCCAAATAATTTGTTTCTTCATTCTCATACGATGTTCTTTCGTTAATGTCACTAATACACGTGACAATCCATTCTCAATTTTGGTGTTTTTTTCTTAATGTGACTTATGTAGGTGTATATAGACTTTATTCAAATTACTTATTTGAGTGACTTAGTTTTTTTTATTCAAGATAACCATGACATTAGTTAATGGTGTGAAGTTGTTTGATCTTCTTTCATGCATAACATTTATGTGAGTGTATTTATTTAAATTTTTATCATGCATGATATTTTTTTTCTTCTGTCCTGCCTTTGTTGCAACATCCTTCAACAAAAATTGTTCATTTTTCATATCTGAGAACATGTACTTTGGCTTAAGTTCCTATCAATCCAAACTACATAAAACATAATGCTGATTAGTTATACATAGTATAATAAAAAAAATTAGTGTCATTTGTATCTGGTGATTCAAGAAAAACAATGATTATATCATTCTAAATGGTAACATGTTTGTTAATGACAAAAAGAAACTGAAATCTCCCTTAAATTACAAAAAGTACGGCATATTTATTCCATTAGAACTTAAAGATATGAATATATATATATATATATATATATATATATATATATATATATATAATAAAAAGTTATACAACCTCTACGATGAAAAACTTAAAAAAGTCAGACAAATACAAATGATCAAACGGAGCATTCTATCACATAGTTTTCGAAACACAAAAGTATATAAGTATAAAGAAAAAATAATGAGGTGAGACGAAGAGAAAATTGTCAGAAGAAGTACGTAGAAAACAAATTATATTTCTGATAAGATATTTTTTTTTTGTTATAGTATATGGTTATAAATATAATATTTAAGACTAAAATATTCCTTAATAGGCTTGGATAATGGTTCAACATTATGTTTATATATAAGTTAGGTAATGATAATTGCATTAAATAATCTATTTAACTATACATTAACTTCAACTCATACATAGATTAAAGTAGAAAGAATTGAAAGAAAAGAAAAGGTGAATTATAAATGTTAAAAGGTATATTGAATTATTATTTAATTTGTTAAACAAATTAATAAGAATTTTTATTATTATTATGGTTAGCTAAAATAGTATTTAGCTTATCCTATATATATATATATATATATATATATATAATAATTATAATAATCTCAATAATAGTATGGTTAG
>Ga0099825_1004394_pt1 | contig 18493 bp, 11 predicted proteins | sample SiratroredBW_FD_76838 | JGI IMG/M metagenome (GOLD analysis project Ga0099825, IMG submission 76838) | Root nodule microbial communities of legume samples collected from California, USA - Siratro red BW | ecosystem: Host-associated > Plants > Roots > Nodule | place: USA: California | collected...
ACACTTTTTTATATATAATTTTAAATAAAATATTATATATATATATATATATATATATATATATATATATATAATTAAAAGTTAATATAAGTATTTTGTTTTGTAAAATTGAATAATAATATTTTTATAGTAAAAATGTATTTTAATTATTTATATAGTCTTTTAATAAAATAATATATTATTAGAAAGTTATTTACATGGACTCTTATTTATTGTAATGGCAATTTATCCATTGTTATTGCAAAACATAAATATGTGAGAAGTTACTTTTAATGAAACTTGAAAGACAATCTCAATTCCAAGGAATAAAATTTATTTTCGGCAATATATATTTTGTCACCAATATTTTAACCCATAGTAACAAAATTAACATTTTTACTTAAATCAGTCACTTGAAATCTAGTTTTCATTAGAAAAAGACCACTATAAATATACTTACCTTCAATCTTATTTAATGTCATTCAAAAATCTTGATGTCAACTATTCACCTTAAATTTTGTGGTCTTTATTTAATGGGTAAGGTGAGACATATTGAATAAGTGTTTTTTCCTCTAGTTATTAAATATATTCATATAACTATTATATTCATATAGAAAGATTGTAAATTTTAACTACAGAAATCATAACATATAAAACCTTCTTATTGGACATAATAACTAAGAAAAACACATTTAACAAATTGAGTTGTGAACTTGGTGCATTCTTGTGGGGAAGATGGACATAACAAACACAACCAAAGGAGCAAAGATTAGAATAAGTGGATAGATGCCCAAATAGTTGTGAAAAAGGCGAGTCATTGTTTAATGTGAAGAAGACAGACAATTAACAAGATGGACAACAGTGGAGAGAGCTTCACACCAAAATTGTGATGACTTGAAAGATTCCAACATGAGCGTATGGGCAAGATCAAGAAGATGACAATTTTTTCTTTCACCTACCCCATTTTGTTGGGGGAGTAGAAGGACATGACATTTAAGATAAAATGTCATTTGTTTATAGGAAGTCTTGGAATAAATGAGATTGTACCCCCTTTCATTATCACACCGAAGAACTTTAATTTGTGAAGTAAATTGGGTTTGAACATAAGCATGAAAAAAATTTAAAAGCAGAAAATACTTCATCTTTTGAGCTCAAAAAATAGACTTGTGTCAAACAACTATAGTCATTAAGAAAAGTGACAAAATACTTGTAATGAACATGAGATATAACATGTGTCATACCCCACAAATGACTATCAAAAACTTGTTTTACATTTGATTGATAAGCTGGAAACATAGAATTTTACTTTTACCAAGTTTACAAAAATTACAATCAAATTGAATAGCATTAAAGATGAGGACTCTTTATTACCAAGAATACTAGATTTCATCAAATCATTAAGTACATGTGAGCTTGGATATCTAAGATGCTTATGTCATATTTCAGAATTAACAATAGTAGAATTACAAGATATAAAAACCAAAAAGAACATGGAGACTTTATGAAAAAAAGAGGAAAAGAAAAACATTTGGTAGTCAAAATACCAAGGGAAAGACGTAGAAAAAGGTTTACCTAAGAGTCCTAAGGCAGAGAATGTTAAAATTAGCATTTGTTGAACAATTTCAAGGGTCAAAATTTGAACAGGAGCATGTTGTTGCATAATTGTTGTATCAACAGAACTAGAAGCAACAGAATGATTAACGTAAATGTTGTAACATGTTTCTTCGGTCATCAGATTGGACATTCTTTAATGATATGACCACCTTTTTGTAGTAGTTGCAAAACTTTTTAGGACAATTTGAAGCAAAATGAACAAAAACTTTTCACCAGAAACATTGAACAACACTCTCTCCTCTCTTCTAGGCTTGCTTAGAGGTAAATTTTTGTTGTTCCATGACTATTTGAGTAAGATGTTGTTTTTCAAGAAGAAGTTCATTAAGGCACACATCCAATGAGGGTACAATAACTCTATTCATAAGATTAGACTGAATACCTTCAAAATCAAATATCAATTTCATAAGAAATTGATCTCGCTTACTAGTTTCACAAACTTGTTTCATTGAAGTAAGACCTGCAATTGACAAATTTACATAAACAATATTAGTGTATTCAGCCCAAAGATTTATAAAATGAGAATATAAGTTAATAATGGAAAGACTATCCTATTGAAAAATGGAGATTTCATGTTCAAGTTGGAACCTTCAATTAGTGTTGGTTTGGCTATAGATTTTCTTCAAGTAGTCCCACATCTTTATAGTAGTGTTGAATGGTCCAAGATTGAGGACAATAGTAACTAATCCTATGATCGATGACATGACTTGAACATCTTTGATGTTCAACTTGGCATATTCATCCTTCCATCTCTTTGTTAAGGACAAGACTGTTACCATGAATATGACCCCAAAGGTCCTTACCTTTGACAAAGATTTGGAATCAGAATGCCCATGTTGAATAGTTCTTGCCATTAAGATGAACTAAGAAGATATCATACTTTTTAGTAGACATGAGGCTAAGGAAAAAAATGCACAAAGAACTAAAGCTGAACAAGGAACCAATCATTAAAGAGATAAGAGGCTAAAAGTTTCTGGTTGGGCTAGGATAGGTTCATTGGTACCATGTCAAACTGAAGAAAATGTAGGTAAAAATTTCGTGTTTCTATGTTGGATAATACAAAAAAAATTTCAATCCTAAACAATAGCTAAATTGCTAAAGATATTATCCTAATTACAAAGATAATAACGCAATTACATAATTACAATTGTACAATCCCACATTTTGATAGTCTAATAAACCCCTCAGAATCTTCCCATGATGATAGCAAATATTCTACCATTAATGTTCCAACAATTAATTCATTCATAATATTCTAGTAATTAATTTTATAATATTTGAGCAAGTAATTAATTTAATTGATAGAAGATACAAGTAACATTCACTTATTCATATCTTATAAACCACAAAGTTAATAATGAGAATATAGGAAATAACATACAACCATCATATATAAGGATTCGAAAATACAAGGAACCAATATTACTTACCCTCCATATAACAAAATAATTGGATAAAGAATTATATGAAAAAGATAAAAAAATATCAAATAAACTTATGATAAACATCAAGAGGATTCAATAATAATGAAACATAAGTCAAATTCATATAAAATATTTGACTCATGTAAAATCTTTTCTATAAAACCCACTTAAAAGACAAAACATTTCTTACCTTACAAGAAAAGAGACTTAATCTCAAATCTCAACTTCTTAAAAACAAGTCTTACAATTCTTATTATCCCTAAAACTAAACATCTCAAACTTATAAAGGTAGAAATTGTGTTAGAGATCTCACCATAAAAGCGTATAAAAAATATGATGATATATATACTTTTTGAAAATGATTAAAATAAACAATAAGAGGTTTTTATTTTTGGAATGCATAACAAATCTGTAAGAATAACTCATCCAATACATGCAAAATTTTAACCTTTGCTAAAAGGGCTGAGGTTATATAGGGAAACAAGTTTCCAGAAAATCATATTACATTGACTTAGAAACTCATCAAACTTGTGGAGGAAGGAGTCTTCAGGTATCATAAATATGGAAATGGGATTGTAGAGAGATGGGATGAACAGTGGCGGGAAGTGCAGCATTGGTTATGTATGCAGAGAAGGAAACAAGAGTTATGATGATGGCAAAGATATTGGATTCTTTCAGAGACTCGGAGAATTTGGAGACCATCCCAGAATTTGGATAACGTTTAGTGTTAATTGACGTTTTTATCTCTATTCCTATCAGAAAAATATTATTTTCTTTAATAAAAAAAATTTATTTATAAAAAAAATATTAAATTAAAGTTTAAAATTATTCTGTTTAAACTAGTATGGTGACAAAAGGCACAATTCTATTGGAATGCTGAAAACTATTCTACAACATTCACAGGAGAAAATCAGCAGAATTTGAACTAAACCATACATAGAAACTTAAATAAAGTTCACAATTTAATGTACGTAAGACTTATTTATTTTTACTATACACTTTTAAAATATATAAATATTTTAATATGTAATTTTTTTTAGTGTATAATCTAATTAATACGAGATTAGATTATATATATAGTATTGACAATTCACTTCAAACCATTGTCTACATATGATTTTTGCGGTTTGTGTGAGTCGATAATGACGTGTTTTTTTCGCAATACACGACACGACGACAGAAGTAGATTGTTAAATCTGTATACACAGACAAAATCTTGGCCTCCAATGTCATGAACAATTTAAACACATAACAAATACGTTTGAACACTTGAAACTTTTGTCATAGATTTTCATAATCCATAGAAGAATTAGATATATTTTTAAATTTCTTAAAAAAAATTATTGAATTATTTATTTTTTTAGTATAAATATTTTTTCTCGTAAGATCTTTTTTATTTTAAGTTTTTTACCACGTGTTTATGATAAACAATCTTTTTTTATTATACCATCACGAATACAGAAATATATTGACCAATCTGGACCGTATGAAAAATATAATAATAATCATCCAAATGAACATTTCAAATGGCATTCAATTATATTTGTAATTTCGCTTTTTTCGAAAATGTTTATAATCAGAAGAGAAATAACAATAAATAAAGATTAGATAAATGTTATAATAAAAATAAGTGAAAATATAAAATAAAAAACATTATTTTATTACATTTATGTAAAATTCAACAATGAAAACTCTAGAACTGAAGTCAGAGACAAAAATGGCTGAGCCACCCAACTGGCAGATTAGGATTCAGCCAATGCATTTTCTACACATTTGTGTAGTTATTGCATGATATTGATGGAAATGGAATGGATTCTTTGTTTGATGATCGTAATAAAATATCTCGAAATTCAGGTCAAATCTTTTATTCATTACCACTTTTCAATTAGAATTTCAATTCCATCTATTTGTTTTGTTCTTATTCCTTCCTTACATGATGAGTATTAGAATCAATTTTATTTGTTCATCTTTTCATAATTGACATTACGGGATGAAGTAAAATATCACATGATTCAATACAAAGAACAAATCCATTAGAGAGTATAAATGCATGCATGAAAAAGTAATAAGCTCAAGAAATTTATTGAATAAAATTACTCCTAATAACAATTTATACTGGTCATAACAAAAACTAAACAAACCAGAGGACACAGAACTCTGAAACATTATAAAACCTCAACCTCTCACTCTACAAGTCTCATAATTCTAACATCGATTGGATTGGATCCCTTATACGTGATAGATCTGTTATTTTCATGCTGTCAAATTTTGATTCTTCATTTATAATGATATGCTTTACTCTTGTGTGTGGGAAAATTTTAGAAGCTGATAGAAGTTCAGCTTCTGGTTGGTTTCCAATTGTGGCAATCTGATTGTTCATCTTCTTCTGTGTCCATGCTATTGCGTCCAGACCCTCCTAAGAAAAGAGGACCTTGTGGAGACCCAGATTGTGATAAGTTCCCTTTCGAGTTATTATTATCTCCATATGTATCTTGCATCATCAGGCATAAGCCACTATTAGACTGGCCAACTGAAGAAACTTGAGGCCTTCTAAAATGAAGTCTGTACTTCTGATTCAACCACAAATTTTGCATCAGTCATTGAGGAAATTAATTTAGGATGAAAAAAAAAATGGCTTTTCACTTTTGTATAAAATACATGAAGGTAATTTTAAACTATAAAAAATTAAATTTATTTTACTTTCTTATTATCTTTATTTATTTTAAAGTTTATCCAAACATAATCTAAAGAAACATTCACCTGCAAATGGCTTTTCACTTCATCATTTGTCAGGCCTACCACCTGCATCAGTTCTCTAATCTGCTTTGGAGTGGCCACTGCAGTAAGCAAACGAATTAGAGATAAGACTAACTTTCTGAATTCCAGATGAAAGATTCTGAATTCAAAAGAACAATAAAAGAGAAAAAATCATCCACCATTGATTATGCAGATAAGGTCAAGAATTTGTGAGCCCACCCTAATTTGCAAAAGGAATCATTTGCACTTATAAACCTTCTCCCTCTTAATTATGTTTAAATGCTAACTTTAATCTACCTTGTGGTCCCCCTAATTGTTGAAGGGCATCAACAAATCGCCTATGAAGCTCTGGTGACCAGCATCGCCTTTGTTTCCTCGGATTCTGCTGAGCTAGTGCTTGACACTTTATCTCTAAGGATCTCGTAATCAAGGACGACCCATGTTCATTACCACTTTCTGTTTTTCTATGATTCGATTCAAACCCTGGTCTCATCAAACCAAGGGTAGGAACCTGTGACACCCCCTTATCTTCACTCTTCACTGTCTTTGACATACTCTTGTTAGTCTCATTCTGTAGTTGATTTGGATTGTTGGGGACACATCGATCATCCTCTTCATTCCTCTGTACGTTACCAGATAAAAGAATTAAACTTTTGTTCTTAATTCTGTAGAAACCGCTACAAAACATGAAAATTTATTACATGGTCTATACTATGGTCTAAAAGCCATCATATTATAGGATAACACAGTTATATCAATCTTCAACAAGTAATTGAATGTCATTAATGTATCTGTAAACAAAAAATGTTAATTATATGTCATGTGATAATCGATTATGAGCATGAACACGTGACCTATATAATCATTTCTGAAATAAGAATTTACCGGTTTGGATTCAACGTTCCATAGCCGAACAGAGTTCATCCAATTCTTCATGTTACTGCGTTCCTTACCCTTGTTTAAAGTCTCACTTCCTTCAGAATTGGTTTTCACAAGTGGCATATATTCTTCAACAACGGGTTCTTGGTGCGTTCTCACACCTCCGTTTATCTCCTCTTTCAATTTAGTAATAGCTTCATGCAGATTGCAGACCCCCAAAGAATATATTAATCATCAGCAGACCAAATCATGCGCAATAATCACATAAAAAACGTTCACTTTGAAAATTCTATAAAAAAGGACAAGTACTTAACCCACCATCGTTCACAAGGACCATGCAAAGAGGAAGTTCACGTTTGAAAGACTCGATCTTCCTCTTCTCATCTTCCAACTTTCGGAGAAAGTCCTCAAGCGTGGCCATTTTCCGAGACCCATCTTCGCTCCGAGCAACCTCGTCAAGAATCTGACAAACGTTTCTTCTGGGGACAAAAGCCAAGCTCAAATCCAAGCTCAGTTCCATCCTTAACAAACTGACAATTAGGAACGAAACAAAGAACAAGGTTAACCAATTTCAGAGTTTCAGCATCGTGTTTTGAGGTGCCAAACCATTGTTATTATGGCTTCATTACAAAGAGAGAGGGAGAAGGGGATAGAGATTCATTTATTTATATCAGGAAAATTGTGATTCGGGACAGAAAGATTCAGGATCGCATTCGTGTCGTCGCGTAACCCCATCAGTGTAAATGTGTAGTGTGACTCAAAACAAAGCCCAACGGTTGTTAATAATTTGCGAACAATTTTTTATCTTTCTGAGAAGAATAAAAACAAATGGTTTGTGGGTGAGATGAGAATCTTTTGATTCCGTAACATCACGGGTTATATAATATGGTTGCGTTACATTAATTGGTTGGATGAAATTTAAATAGTTTTGGATAGATGTGGTTTCTGGGAGATTCTTTGCTTACTATAGTTTTGCTAACGTTTGACCCACACATGTATAATGCACTTGAATAATAATTGAGCCTAAGTTTTTGAATATTTTTATCACATTTTTTTATAGTTTATGTTTATCATAATATTTATCTTTTCACACGTTTTTTTACCTGTTCTTATTACAAAGCTCTAGTTTCATGTATTGTCTATATATATATTATCAGTGTTTAAGTTGAATTTTGTGAGAGTGTTCGAAAAACGCAATACGCAACCTCAACCGAGACCAATTGATGAATTACTCTCTCGTGTTTGGCATGTTATTTCCCCTGGCATTTTTTTAATATTTATTTTTTTGAATATTTGGAGAACCGACCACGACTTTTTTTCTTTCACCTGATCTTGTATTTGAAGAGAAATGTTAGCAAGGATTTTTTTAATTATGACTTTTGCTTCTTCTTAATAATACCTATAAAGTAAATTATTATGAAATTTAATAAAAATTACTGCATAAAAATATTTATACAATTAGTGAGTTTTAATAAAAGTTATTAAAAGTGCAAAATTGCAAAAGACGATCACAACGTAGTTGAAAACAATGTGACAATATTTTTGTAATGAACTACGAGTATTAAGTGAAAGGTGCCGTCGTAGATAAAAGACAATCATAAGTGTTAAAAGAAATGTCGTCGTAGATAGATGTGTATGTGATTTCAAGGACGGGTTAGAATTTTCATAACCAAATTCACTTCATACTTTCAATAACATTGCATTAGAGCATTGTATATTAGAGGTTTAGGTACATACTTTTGGATATCATATTATAATCTCAAATAATTTATTAAATCCACATTGAAATAAAGACAATTTCAACAAGTTTTCTGCAAAACATTGTGTAGTCCACTCTTGATAGGCATAATGGACTTCTTCTTGAGTAAATTCATTTATTAGCCTGTGAAGTTAAATATATATTGTGATTAGTTTAGACAATTCAGATTTTTTTTTTGGTTAGCACTACTTTAGAATATAAGTAGGAGTACCCAAGTAACGAACCAAAATAGAGAAAAATAATTTAAGAGACCATGTAATAGGTATGAGCCTACAGCATTAAAATATTAAAATGGAATATGAATATGTAAAGCAAAAACAAAATGAAAGTAATTTTCCAATAAGGCCAAAGGGACAGCGTGACAAGGTTGTTTTGACGTTATTCATTTTGTTGTCCTCCGAACCCATAACCCTTTCATTCTGCTGGTCCTCCTTCTTCAAGGGTGTATCTTTGGTTTTCAAGTAAAAATAAGATTCCTGCAACTCCATAAAAACCCTGTCACTTGAATCGCCATAACAACACGTGGCTAGTGAGACCTTGTACTGACCAAGGCCCAGATTCTTCTATGCTTCGGGGGGTCCCCTTGTTTGCTACCTTCAGAATGGTGCCTTCAAGAATTTATTTCTCTGTTTCGATGACGAAACCAAACACTTCACACAGACACTCACTTTTTGTAATGCATGAGTAAGCACACTACAGCACTTGTTGGATTCTATATTCTCTCGCCTCTTGTTCTTTTATGTTGTTTGGCTTTTCATAAAGTTCAGTTAATTAAAAGTTGGTTTGATTAAAGAAAAAATAAATAAATAAATAAAACCGTCAGATTCGTTCGTACCACAACTAGTGGTTGCATGTGTTTAATCAGTGCATCAAGAAAGATTGCACATAATGGTAAGAGTCATCTTAATAATTTATCATGAACACAACTTCTAGACTCTCAATTGCAGGTTGCACAAGTAGAAACATATTTTGGGTTATAAAAATGTGAGTTTAATTTCTATACAATGTAATACCAAAAAAGTTATTTTTTCAATCAATTAAAATCGTGATTGAAAATATTTTTAAGGTTATTATTTTATATGTTAATAGACTTTTTTTATATGTAATAAAATAACAATTTTAAAGTTTTTACATTGTCAATTATATAACTATTTTCTATCAAAACTGTAAAAAAACACATTTAACAATTTTATTAAATATCAATTCTCAGGACAAAATTATCTTTAATGAAAGATGAAAATATTAATTAAGATATAACAACATAAATATATTGATTTTTTTCTAAATAATATTATCTTATAATATTAAATTATAAGTATTTAGATAAATAGTTAATACAATATAATAAATATTGATATATTTCATTTTTTTAAAAGTAATTAGTAAAATATTTTTAATTCTATTAGATTTGTTTAAATTTAGCAATATAATTAAATATGTGTTTGGTTTTAATAATTATCATTTGTCTTTATTAAAAGAGAAATAAATTTAATCTACAATAACTTATAAAAGATCTACTAAAGTTTTTAAATTTAAATATTTTATACTTTTTACTTTTACTAAAAATATTTATAACATACATAAACCTAGTTTTTTTTATATATATTTTAGTTTCCCTTTATCAACTAACCTAAAAATTATCTTATTTTTTCTGTCACTTTTTTTAAACCAAACATTGTGTCATTGGTGGCCGCAGTACTTTACTGGCTTCAGGCCTAGGTCTCCTGACATTTTTTGACTTAATCTTTTATATGTATATGGTACTTTTAATGTTAAAATAGTCAAAATATTTTTCATGTTTTATAGTATATTTGTAAAAATATTTAACTTTTATTCATTTATTATATTTTTAAAAATATTTTTATAATATAAATTATGAAATTATTTCAGTTGTCATTTATTTCCATTCTAAAGTGTCTTTTTTCTTTTATAAATTGTGGTTGTTCCTAAACCCTTTACAAATATACTTATAATAACCAAGGATATTTATCAGTTTATCATCTGTATTAATTGCACTATAGTCATTTATAAATTAAAGAATATATATTATCAATATTTGTAAGAATAAGGAAGTTAAGTGAGAAGTATCTCATCCCATGATATGGTAACATGGGATATTATATAAGGTGGGCCCTTGTATTGTATTCCATGGTGTGTTTGGAGCTGGAGATAAGGATTCCTTAGGGATAAGACTTTTGTCAGGTTTTGTTTATTTTTGTACAATCACAAATTGCATGAATATATTATACATACACGAAGATGCCTCTTCTTTTAATGCATTCATTTCAAAAGGACAACTATTACCAGCCATTGCTTTGCTTATGTCTCTACTTTTCCTTCTAGGTACAACAGGATATATTTCATTCCTTATTTATTTATTATTATTATTATCACTGATTAAATAGATATTTTATATTTATATCATTTTATTTATCTTTTATACATTTATATAGATTAGGACATAAGTAATGTTAAACTTGTAATGCTTACAAGTTTCTTTATATGGATTGAGAAGAAATTAGAACAGTCCTTCCTGCATCTAACACATACAGACTAACTAGATTTCATAAAGAAACTTAAGTTGCAGAAGATGCATTTGTTTAATTATAAGTAGTTTACCTGATAAAATCACATCCTATATGATTTTATATATTTATCGTGTTAGCATAATATACTTTAAGACAGTTAATTATATTTTTATTTTGGACTTACAACTGGTGACTTTAGCCAGGAAATCCTATAATTTGAATGTTTTCTAATAAAATTCCATTTTTTGGTGAGAACACTTTTTATCTGCATTTATTTCTCACATCTTCTCATGGATTGAATTCTATCCATTTTGTGAATGTTAGTCATCTTCATTATCAATATTTCAGTTAAAACTATCATTTTTAGTGCAATTTTTATAAATTGAAAAATAATTTGTCATTTTAAATAAGATTGAACAGTGACAATTTTGTATTCAAGTTTTATAGATGAAAAGTATATTTATAATAAAATGAAAATTATTTACAATAATAAATATATAAGATCTGTGGAAATTTATTATATGATATCACACAATACAATAATAAATAAGAAAAGTTCTAATTTTCCTTCTATACTACAATACACTTTTATCTATTTTTTATTTTTAATATATGTTACTAGCATCTTTATTTTTAATTATTACTTCACTATTATGTTTTGAAAGTTTTTTAATAAAATATTTATGTTAAGTATTTGTTATGAATTTTAACATTGTAGATTAATTCATCACACCGAACTTATATATTATTAAAAAAACAAAAAAATAAAAAACATAACCAAATCCATATAGAAAAGAATAAACTCTCTACCTAAAAAAAACAAATAAACAAACTCCCAAAACAGAGGGAGTTGAAATTTATTATGAAAAAAAAATTAACCTAATAAAGTTAGGTCAAATAGAATATCAAACAAACTCAATCTTATTCTCCACACTTAAATTAGTCAATTTATCAACACAACTATTATCCTTTCTAAAAACATAAGTCACTCTAAATTTCATAGTATCATAAATCTAGATACACTTACATCATTTACCTTATTCAATGAACCAAATGCTTGACAAAGTAATGAAGAGTCACACTACAACTAAAACTTTTAAAAACCCTTCAATTGAGCATATTCAATTACAAGAATGACATTCATGACTTCAACATAACAAGCATAAAAGCTACCCACTATCCACCATGACTACCCTTGAAAATACCTCCACAAACTGCTAAAAAGTACTAAAAAAACTTGCATATTTCAGTTCTAGTTCTAATATTAAGTTGTTTTAGAATAGAAAAATCTAAAATGTGATTAGACATATGTTTTCTGGAAGTGTTATCTGATATACAAATACAATCCTTAATAACATGTAAAACACCATTAGTGTTAATAGTCTGTTGAAATTTGGTAAAAGTTCTCATTCTCTAAATCATTCATGGGAAAAAAATAATGGTCAAAAGCTTAATCAAACAAATATGAGGACTACCAGAAGCTTTAATGAAAGATCAGGAAAAATATTTCTAAATCAAGTCAACATAACAATTAAAAAAAATAGATGATCAATATTCTTGACTTGCAAGTTGCATTGAGAGCAAATATTACATATTGTATAAGCGTTGTCAAATATTAAAAATAAAAAATTGTTTTTTTTTCTTACACAAAGTAGTCATATATGTTTTATATAAGCAATCAAGTATAAAAATAAAAAACAAGTGAAGTACTTTATCTTATCATAATATTACATTTGATGATATTTATTGATGTGTTAAATATTTCTTTAAAACTTTTGTCTCTCTGTATACGAATAACTTACAAATGAAAAACAAATTTGACACAATCTAATAGTTGTAAAATATTTCTTTTAACAATATTCAACCATTTTTTCTATTCACTTCTTTATTACTGTTTCACGAGTTATATTAGTGTATCGATTAAGATTTTACAATTACAATCTTATCTATTTAAATAATTCTTTTAATGGTAATTTCAAAATTTATCATCTTATAATTTCTATATGTCAAAGTTTCAAAAATAATCTTAGGCACATGTTATATAACCGACATGTAATGCATATAACAAATGAATGAAAGCGTAATAAGGAATCTCTAACCTTTATATCACTAATAATGCTTATAAGATAACGGTGTAAAATACATATTATAAAAATTTTGGTAAAAAAAAAATTATAAATGTTTTCTAACAAATTATAGTATATTATAGTGAAAGAGTGTTACGTCAAGTTTAAAATGGAAGATGAATTGAATTATAAACAATTTTTATAAAAGAATTGATTAATTTTAACCAAATTAGATTTATCAAGGTGTTAAAAACAAGTTTTACTAATATTTGGTATGTATATTAAAGATTCTTTGAATATCACGAAAGTAAAACAATGTAATAAACAAAATACCAAATAAGTGATGAAAGAGTAGAAATAAACATGAAACGTTTAATTTATACTCTTATAAAATTTTCTCCATTATTTGACGAAGTTAATCCACTAATTTAAAAATTTTTACGACACATCCAAAAATTAAGAATGAAATCATTCAAAATCTAAGATGTTAAATGGTAGTACCACACCTTGTAAAACCCTTTCACTAATGATCACTCTAGTAATGCACACTCAAAATATGTAAGAACTATAAAAAAAACGTATAACATCAATTAGAAAAATTAAACACATCACTGTAATAAAGAAAGAAATATGTTCCTCTGTATGAACTCTTAAATCAAAGAGCTTGAACAAATGATTCATTCATTAAAGTTCCAAAACAATATTTAATTATAAAAAAAAAATCTCTCTAATTTAAAAAAAGTGTTTCTTAATCAATAAAAAATATTTCGTGAGGAATAAAGAGAATTATGTTTGATTTATACATTTTAGTTTTAATGGATTATAATTTTAATCCATTGAAACATAGCAAAAATGAAACTCAAAGTTGTAATTTGTTAAAACAAACTTTTTAAGTCTCTTAAAATGACTAAAATCTACACTTTAAGTTATTTTAATCAATTAAATTATTGTTTTAATTGATTACATCATTGTTGTAATCAATAGGACTGGGTACGCAGTTTGATATTATTTAAGTGATGTTAATAAATTAAAAGTAGGTTTTAATTAAATAATTAGTTACTAATATGTTTAAAGTAATTTTAATCAATTAATTTGTATTTTTAATCGATTAAAATATCTTCCTTGCAAACCTAATAAAAGAAATAATATTTTTAATCTATTAAAATACAATTTAAATTCTCAAAATACTCTTAAACACTTTCAAGAATCTCTTACAACACATTCTAAGTCTAAAATGCAACTGAACAAAAAAAAAAAAACCACTATAATCAAGATTTTTCTTCTTTTTTTCTTCTCTTGACTCTTCAAACAACTATATGATTGAAAATATCAAATACAAATCTTCAAGATTGTTTCAAGCTTTTATGCCATCAAAGAGAAAAAAAAAACAAAAAATAGAAAGATAAAATAATAAATGTAAAAAAAAAATATCAAAAAGAAAAAGATAAATAAAACGATTTGAAAATAAGATATTATAATCTAACTTTTAATCACGAAATCAAATGCAAAGTATTAGAAAATTTATAACTGCTGTCACACACTACTCTACCAACTAATTAGATTTCTTGAATAATCACATTAATGAAGTTCATCCTTGTCACTAACCCTTCATAAAAGTTATCTCACCTAAGTTATATGTGTGAATGGAACAATCAATATGACATTTATTTATTTTTGTGAGTGTTGGTTTGTTTTGTAAAAGCCTTTCTCTTTTTCAGGCTATCCTTTTCCTTTTTCTAAACAATGAAGAAAGTTATATCAAAGAAGAAGAAGGCAACAGCTCTAAAGAAGCACAAGGGGTCACATACTCAAAAGTAAGGCCAAAAGAAATCTAAAACTAAATTTAGCAATGTTATAAGCCACTTCATTGGCTTCTCTAAAGGACATTGTTCCAAAAGAGAACAGTAATTGAAGTCATAATGAGGGAATGTTCATTTTACAATTGTATGCTATACTAAATATGAAGGGTTTCATTAACAAGTGATCCAATAGTATATTTAGGAAGGTTTTTTTGCCTTTCTCAAATTTAGCTATTTTCTATAAAAGAAAGGCTGTTTGTAAAATATGTTAGACAATTGGAACATAAATTGAAATTTAATATTTTTAAATAAGTCATTTTCATGAATTTTCAAATTTATTATTTTTGCACTGTTTTTTTTCTTCTGTTTATCTTCATGCATTTTTTTTTATCTAAACGAAATTAATGATTTCAAACCAGTTTTTCAATAAATTTATAAAAAATTTGGTTCTGATTATAATATTATAATCATAATAAATTATTGTAATAATCTAATTGTCGCAGTTGTCTCATATATTGTAAAAGTATTGGTTAGGAATTTTAAATAAATAGTTTTTATTTTGAAATTCAGATTGAAACTCAAAAAGAAAAAAAAAATACATCAATAACATCTTTTAATAAAAAAATATTATTTTAAATTCCTTAAGCGTTAGCTTTTGCTATTTGACAAATGAACCATGTTGTTTGCAAAACGCCAAAGCTTAAAATAATCCTTAGCAGATTAAATATATGACCTAAACTTATTGGTATATTTAAATGTGTTTTTGGTTTGTCTCTGTGAGAACCTAAGGCTGTACTTATACCAATACTATATATGAAGTTAGAGAGATTTTTTGGATTCTCTTAGATTTCATTTCACTCATATATAGTAAAGCTTTTGAAAAAAAAAAAAAAAAATAGTAGATGAGACATTTTCTCATTTCAAGATTATAACATCTAGATTGAGCGCAAAGTTTAATTTGACCCAACCTAATTGGCTACTTTTGGTTAATCTTTCAGTTTGTTTGCAAAAAAAAATCTTAAGTGTTACGTATTTCTTAAAAAAAAGAGTGACATTATTATATTTTATTTATCTTGATTTGATAAAGAAGGATGAATATGATATTTTCTTACTATAAATCCTCGAATTTAAGTTATATTATAATTTAATAATTAATTCATACTATCCTATTCTTTTTTTCTCCCATCAGTTCCTTCAAATGCAAGACTCTTTAAATTGAAATTTAATGCTGTAAGAGAACTTGAATTCAATATAAAAGGGAAAGTTGTATTGGAATTTAATAGCTAATTCACACTCTGATTAATTTCATATTATCTTGGTATCCTTTCACTAAGTGTAACAAATAAGTAATATAATAAACTATGCATATAAACATACACTATAATATTTTATTGTATAAATTATATAGTTACAGGTTACCAATATATATATATATATATGTACTAGTGCATTTTTTAGTTATGCTAGTTTGTTTTCACCTTAGGTACATACAATCATAATTAATAATCCATAAATAGACATACAAGAGTAAATTAATTTAGTTTAAACACATTATGCATACATACATATTACTTCTCATCACATTACTAATAACATATATTATAAATTATATTAATATATTAAAAGAAAAGAATTCACCAACAACATTATTAATAGTAAATTATATTATAATTTAAAACATTGTAAATTTTTAATTACAATTCCAATGCATGCATAATATAATTTATAAATTATATTAATATATTATATAAGAGAAAAGAATTTATCAACAACATTATTAGCAGTAAACTATATTATAATTTAAAATATTGCAAATTTTCAGTTACATTCCCAAATGCATAATATAATATGTTATACACTATTTTCTTTTAGAAGACTAACATATATTATAACATATATTAAGTATGTCTCATGAAAGATTAACACTTTATCACATGTCATAATAATTCATATTCTTGTTAATAGAAGTCTGATCTACAAACTTCTCTCAATTTCTAACCACTTAGATGCTTTAATTTATATGATTATATCATTAATAAAGTCATCATACATTGTATCTCTTATTTAATGAATTAATATGCTTAATATATTGTTATATTGAATATACTTTCTAAGGAATTTAAGTAGTCATAAAATGACATTTTTGTTAGACCATTTTGAACAAGTTCCAAAAAATGTGGAACTCATCATTTTGTCAATCTTTAAATGTGTTTAGATAACAAACCAATGCAACTTTATAATTAGGCAATATTCTTTTAGAAGAGAAAATGTTACACAATCTCTTAAGTTAAATATTATATCACTTAAACGCTTAAACTATCGCTTAACTAATAATAAAAAGTGAAAATAATAATCATATAACATTGAGTCAGTGTTTGAACGATATCGAACTCTAAAATACATTAATAACATTATATATATTAATTTCATAAAAACATATATTTATTATTAAAGTAATGTGTCTTTTTTCTTAAAATTTTATGAAAATTGAAAATAAATATCAAACTTTTAAAAATTATGATTTTAACCCATTAAAATCCAACTAATATAAGTATTAAAATTCATGCAAAACAATTGTTTTTTTTAAAAAGATAATATATGAGAAAAAATAATTTTTTGTAAATGATATTAATTTCAAATATCTAAAATTAATTTAAAATAATCAATTTCTTATGTTTTTCATTAATTTATCATGAAAATTAGTATTTTTTAACCATGTTGTTTTTTAAGTTTTCTTATTAATTATACTCTAAAAGTAAAATAAATTATAATAAATTATATGAGTTACAAAATTATTTTTAAGACAGTAGTAACCAAACACCATTAAAATATTTTCTTAAAAAAAGTTGGAAAATAAAATAAGATACAAGCAAAATAAAAAAAATGTGATAGGATGATAATAAATTTGTTAACAAAATTTGAATTGTCAGTTTTATATAATATATAAATTAAATTTGATCCTCTTACAAGGCTAATAAATGATTATCAGTCCTCAATTCGATATGGAAAAGTAAAATAAAGTCTTTCAATTACAAAAAAAAAATATAATTTTAATAATAATACCGTAAAAATGATTTAAAAATTATAATACAATTAATATAGAAATGATAAAAGAATCCAACATTTTTGTAATAAAAACTATAAAATAATATATTAATTTATTAAAAATAAATAATAACTAAGTAATATTATTTATATATTTAAATTTATAAATAAAATACCAGGACCCACACATATATGTATACTTCCGTTCCTGCCCTTGAATATTTGGTTATGATCTATACAGTCCTTATAATTTTTAAAAGTAGTGGTTTTGGTACTCCAAAATTTTGATCAAATTTAGGCTTAGTCCCTACATTATTTTCAGAACTCATTATTTTTGTTCTCATGTAACAGAACAAAATCATCCACATGTCATATGGGCCTGACATGTGAAAGTTACATAACAACCATTAGCCACATCAACACATAAAGATTAGGGGCAAACACTTAATTTCTCCAAATAGGAAGAGTTAAAGCTATAATTTCAGTTAAATTTATAAGAACTTAAAATATATTTAATTCAATTAATTATCAAGGACAATAATTAGTTGGTTGTATGGTTTTTTTTTTTTTTTTTTTTTTAAAAAAATTTAAAGTTTGTGTTTTATAGTTTTTTGTTTATAAAAAAAATTAATTAAATCTTTAAATA
>Ga0099825_1004395_pt1 | contig 18492 bp, 11 predicted proteins | sample SiratroredBW_FD_76838 | JGI IMG/M metagenome (GOLD analysis project Ga0099825, IMG submission 76838) | Root nodule microbial communities of legume samples collected from California, USA - Siratro red BW | ecosystem: Host-associated > Plants > Roots > Nodule | place: USA: California | collected...
CCCGGGCCCAGGCCCAGGGAAAATGAATGGGGTCCAGCAGCGTTGGAGCGATGTTCAAGCTTCGGACCTGCTGTATCTGACGTCGGAGATGATAATGAGCGAGGCGCAGCGGAACACGCAGCGCGGAGGAAGAGGAAGAGAAAGGGGGAGGGGCCGTACGAATGATGATGAGGGGTCGGACAGTTGGAGTGGCAGAGGGATAATAAATTCGAGAAGTGTGTCTGAGATCACGGGATTGAGCAGGTTCTCCAGCAATGGCAATAATAATAACTGGGAGGACAGGGACAGAGACAGAGAGTGGGAGCAACAAGGACAGGGAGAGAGAGAAGAGGGACTTGTGCGAAGGTGGTTGGGTTGGATTTCCAAGTCACATTCCCAAACCCAACCATAGACACACCACAAACTATGAACTCACTTTCTTGGTTGAATAGAGTAGGGAGAGTAGGATGGAAGTGGGAGTGATAAGAGGCACGTGGAGAGAAGGGACATGATCCTGCACCAGTGTGCATGAATGGGATACGGAGATCCCTTCTTTCTCAATTATTTCTCACTCTACATGCACCATATTCCTACACACATACCTCATTTTTTAACTATTCTTTATTTCTTCCATGCTCTGTAAACATCTAACACATTTCATATTGAATTTCATCCCTTTGTCGTTTCTCCCCACTCTCCAAACATTTTTTTTATTGTTAAATATCATAGATTGAGACTCCCCAAATGCCACTTGGACTACGCCCAAATTACATTCACACCCAAATTTAAGTTTTTTACATTGCTTGTGCCCTCTCATTTATAGATTTATGTTAATGGAAGATGGTTTATGATTTTTGTTATTCTATCAAGGAAAAGAATCTTGCGGCCTTCTTATTCAGGCACAGGCACTGGAATTTCATTCTTGTACCACTTTGTGTATCTTCTTTTCTTTGTCGAAATTGAATGTGAATATACTCGCTAGCGATGAACTGTGAGCAGGGTCACTGAAAAACTTTAACGGTCATATTCTCTCCGGATTTTCGTGAATACTTTGTCTTTCTGAACAAAAAGAAAAAGAAAAACGTTTTTCTACAGGGAGCCCCACAACCTAAAGTGAAACAAGTACCAAACTGACTCCTATACAAAACTAAGAATCACGGAAAAAAATTACAAAAAAAATGGAAAAAAATACACATTAGGCAAAATGTGCCTATGCTTTCTAAATTACTACAAAAAGGGTTCCAAGCACCATCACATATTGGTTATTATAATAATAATAATAAAGTCTTGTACATATTATATATCATATCATATTATATATCATATAACTCTGAAAGAGGGATTATTTTTGTATTTTTTTGTCTCTCTTGGAATTTCGATTGTCAATCTCTTTTTTTTTTTTTTTTTTTTTTAATTGTTTTAATAGCATTACACCAAAACTCCTGGTATATCAACCACACCAGTCTTCTTAGTTGTTAGAAAAAAAAATGAAAAAAAATAAAATAAAAAATAGAGCATTTACACGTATATAAATGTCTGTTATGACCTTTTAAAAAAATGTTTAGATCCCCAACTAGTAATCCTAACTCATTCCAAATTTGTTATCTATAACTAGAAAAAACAATTTTGTGTTATATTATAAATAAATTATTTGATGTAAATTCCTTGATGTCCCATTTCAATTGCGCTAAACCTAACCCATTGTTACCAATTAGAGAAAGGAAAAAATAGACTTTAATAGCAATCCTGTTTTCTTTTAAATTAATAACTTTCACCACCAAAATAGAAAATGCAACTACAAATAAATGGAATCATCTAAGTTAATTTCTTCTGTATTTGACTACACTTTGTTGGACCAAGTGCTTTTCCACCAGGATTACTATTTTTTTTTTTTCATAATTTTTGTCATCAATTTCAAACTCTTTTCAAAATGGACTTAAATGCATCAATAACAATATTGTCTCCTGCAATTCAGACTTGTGAGATATGATAATAGAAATTTTGAATCAGTGAATATTTCCACTTGTTATACTTTTCTAATTTCCTAACTAGAATATTCCTTCAAAAATCACAAGGAAATGGTTCTGTTTTACATTATTGCTACACCTATTTTTAAAAATCAATTAATATCAATTTTTTTAAGTGATAATATCCTATGTAATCATGATTGGGGTGTACAAATGAGAAGTTCCAACAAACAAACAAAAATGTATATAATAAGACAAGCAAAATTAAATAGTTAATTGAACAGGTATTTCTCATTACATGAATTATATTGATTGGACGAGTTTGCACACTAATAATAATTTGCACACTAATAATAATAATCAAACACATACAAAGTGTGAAACACATATTGTCTAATCATTATAATAACTAATAAAATTTGTTACATTATAAATGAATATATTAACTAATAAAATTTGTTAGTGAGCAGAATAAAATAATCATGTTAATGTTACTAAATAATTCAAGTGTAAATCATTCAATTATATATCCAAGATGGATGAATGATGCTTTACTATAAATATTTACATGCTAAACAAATCTTGTAATCAAATACAAATATTTTATTTAAAAATTTAAGATAGATGAATGATGCTTTACCATACATATTTACATATTATCATAAAATGCATATTAATTTTGTAGATAACAAATATAATTGAACAAATTTTGTTAAATATATTTGTGCTAAGTTTATTTTTACATGAAATGAATAGCCATAATTACGATAATAATAAAGAAATTAATAGTAATTATAAAATTGATAAGAGTAATAATATTAATAAAAAATGTATAAAACAATAATAGTAATAATAAAAATAATATAGTTACAATAAATAATAATAAATTTATAAAATAATGAAAATAAAAATAAGGAAACTATTACTATTAAAAATTATAAAATAATAATAATAATAATAATAATAAAAACAATAAGTTTATTAAATAATAATAAATTATAATTTGATATTTCATTAAAATTAATTTATATTAACAAGAAGTTTAATCAATTTATTGAATACATCATTCTATAATCTTTTAAAATTTATTATATTAATCAAATTATTTACAAACTATTTGTTAGTTTTTACTTTCTTTCTTTTAAAATTTATTATATTAATCAAATTATTTACAAACTATTTGTTAGTTTTTACTTTCTTTCTCATCATCATTCGTAGTTGAATAAATCTTAATTTTAAAATAACTAGGATAGCAAAGCCTTCAGGTATTTATTTCACTGTACTTTTTTTAGATTTTTTTTCTTCCTAATAGAACTGATGGAATGATTAGATGATGGAATATATTTGTTCAAGGATCTTTCGCTTTTGCTGGAATCATTGAATTTAGACAGAGGTCACTGAACTAAAATTCCAATTCTAACAAAAAAAACAAAATAAAAATCCCTAACAAATTGTATGAGTTTTGTCCTTGTCGCTTATACATCTGTATTGGCAAGTCCTTTATTGAAGATAAGCTGAGTAGAAACTTCCACCAAATACCAATACATTGACACTGACTATATAAATATAAATATAAATATTTATTAATACTCTATAAATATTTGCACATATATTTACTAACATAATGTTATAAATTTAAAATAAATATTAAAAATATAATATAAAAAGTTGTATAGCAGAAGCTTCCCGCGGGTGCATTGCTAGTTATACTTAAAAGGGATAATTTGTAAATGTAAACAGAATGCAGAGAGGAAAAGAAGAATTCCAATGAGTATGTTGATCAAATAATCACTTTTGAATTGTATTGAATCTTGTTGAGAACAATGGTTTCAGCGTTGTTTATATTCCAAACGAATATAGTCGTACATAATTCCTATAAAAGGACTTGTGTTCATTTGTTGGGTTAGAAAGATGGTATTGTTCCCCTGAACAAGAACACTGCCGTCTACATCAATGCTGAATAGCCAGTAGAGACCACGAATTCCATGTCTAGCTATTGTATTCTCCTTTCCAATTACTCCACTTGAAAATAATGCTGGATCTGCTTCTAATTTGTTTATCCGAATCTACCCTCCCAAAATTTTCAAATAAAATCTTGTTAGCGAGATCAAAATACTTGTATCTGCATTGCACAGTTTCTTTATGATAAATACCAACATTATTGTACAGAGTTTTATACCTGTAATTCAGCAGAATGCACAGATGCCAGAGCCACTCTCAATGTGTAGCTTCCATTGGTATTCACACTATCAAGGTTGAAGTTAATTTGCCATGTGGTTCCTTGGAAAGTGCCATTATCTTTCTTCCTGCCAAGGAAAGTAATTGAGACAGTAATCACAGAGGGAGAGAGACAGGACATCTTTTGAGACACCTAAGCTATAAGAACAAGTGCAGAGCCTGAAATACTGCTTCTAATTAAGACAATTCAAACAAACTTTCCAAATGATAATATGTGCGCTTTCATGAGGCTAGGTTTGGTTTTAATTACCAACAATAAATATGAACACATGACATATATTGTCATTGGCAAAAGAAAATAAAAAAAACACACCTATTAACCTGAGCAAAGAACCAATCTTTTTTGTAGTCACTAACACCAACAGTGTAAACTAGGTCTTTATTTGGATATAAATCAGCATATCTCTCCCACAAACCATATTGCCTAAACCTGCAAGAAATAGGGACACAAAGTTTACTTTTCTCTAAAATGAAAGTTCAATGATACATTATATTGAACTTGTGCATAACATCTAAATGTTACATGCACGAAGCAGTTATGAGAAATTATATTGAAATGGGCAAAAAGGAAGCAACCTGTCTGTATGGTTGACATAGAGTTTGTTGATGTACATGGGATTTGGGTCAGGAACATAGAACTCAGCAGCTGAACGATCAGGGATACCTATTTCCCACAACGTAGGACCATCTCTAGGCGGCTCATAAACAAGCTCACGCAAATTGATTTCACAACCTATTTAAACATTGGCCTAATGAGTTTAAAACAAAATATATTTTGATACTTTAAAGAAGCTTCATAAATCTGTTTAACCTGAAGTTACGTTGATGATTTTATCGAATCGATAATCACCAATGTATCCAGTGACCCAGGAGTAGAGAGCATAGTCCCCAGGGCGTATGTTAATGATTGAGAAATAGCCTTTATCATCAGTAATGGTCCAAAATTGATAACCCTGTAAGGAAATAATTAGCAGTCATTATTTTTTCCTCTAGTGGCTCAAAGTGTTGCTGTTGTTTATTGAAGTGGTACAAGGAATCAGTTTAAATGTTACCTTACATTCTCGTTGCCAAGATCCAACATCTCCTATGGCTGCTAGTCCCACATAAGCACCACTAACTGGGATGGCTGCATCACTGACATTCCTATACAGATTTAGCTATTGAATAAATATACCATCGTGGAATAAAAGTGAAGATGAAGAAGAATACATCCAAATATCTAGATTTAGCAAATGGTAAGACTATAAGAATTACGTGAAGTATTAATTGTTCTAAACACCATTAAATATGTGAAAAACACACTGTCTCTGGTCATTCTTCCTGATACTTTAAAAAAAAAAGGAGTAATGTGTCTATGACTTAATATTCTGCAGGAGTAACTCGTAATTCTGAGATAAGCATTTAAAATACTATTTGATATATTTAAGATTGTTAGTGATAAGACAAAAATACTAGAAGAATATGTTAACACGTTTTTTTGAATCACTTTGAGTACGTTAGAATGAATGTGTTAAAACCTTAAAGACGAAGTTAAGTGACCTACCTGTCTCGGACAAGCAATCTACCTTCGACTTTACCTCGTTCCTGAGATGAGAGAAAGTCCTTGGAAGCTGGAAATGAATAGGGCCAGCTCTCAACTTCATTGACCATCTGCAGTTTTATTTTTCCCTTGTGTTACTAAAAGTGGCTACGTGTAGCATTGTAACAATGACAATATATTGATTGAAAAAATGATTTTTGAAAACATGCAAGTGACCACGAATTATCCTTAATGTTAAACAGTTAAAGTTAAAGCAAAGCTTGTGTGTGTATTTCAAAGAGAAAATTATAATAGTGGCATGGCATTATGCATACCTGTTGTTTGGCGTCCTCCCAGAGTTTGACTGGGCTAACCCCGTTTGACAGAGAATTAAGGTATAGGAATACGGGCCCATAGACTTTCTTCCAGGGCTCGTTAGGCCCAAATTGCATGATCACATCCGCACCTGCATAATGCGTGCTGTGAAATACCTGATTCATGTAGAATTGAATTTTGTTCTGATCTGAACCAAAAAAGGTAGATGAGAAAGTACAATCCAGTGACAAAAAAAAGGTTAGCAAAAAGTCTTACAGAGAGTGTGGTGGGGCCAACATGAGAAGTAAGATATTGCTTGAGGGGTCCAGCAGATCGGAACTCATAGCTTGGCGTAATTAGCCAGAATCCAGTGGAATTCAACGGATCAATGTTCATCCAGCCGTGAACACGATCGTATCGATTCTCGCACGAATACTGGTACTTATCATCCACCTGTTTTCAATACAAAGCAAAATAACTTTGAGGTTATTATGTTGGACTTTTGAGCTCATAATCTATTAAATAACGTCGTGGTTTCAAAATCATATATTTCTAGAACTAACTGAAAAGGAGATTAGGTACCCAAATGACCTAATGTTTACTATTTTCTAAGTTCGGTGATAGATAAACGAAAAGCATACCTCGCCTTTGAATTCGGGCTCCACGGGGTCAACAAGACGCACAGCCTCAGGGTAGGCAAGAACTTGACCTCTTGGGGGTATCCGATCATCGGGCAGAGGCATGAATCTTTGTCTGTTGTCTGCTACAGCCATGTAATGGAACCTGTCCAATAAAACAACCTTAAAGATAAACAAAACAAAACACGTGCTTCGCTTTTTATTCTTTTCTGATGAACCACAAACCAAAACAAAAGTTACCCACTTGTCTTTCCTAGGCTTGAATGCGATCCTAGTATTGTCGAGATCGAAAGCTGGCCATTCCTTCAAATGCTCGTAAATGGCATAGGTGTAGAAGCCAGAGGAACCACGAAGCATTATAAACCTGCACAAAATCCTCTTCCTCGTTATCATTATATCATATCATAGTCATTCATTATAACTTAATTTAATGTTTGCTTCCAAAAGGGAACCCCTGAAGCAAAGAAGGTTGAAAGTAGAAGAACCTTTTGTCAATATTGAGTGGCGGAAGCTTCCCCTCCAAAGAGGCATTCCATGTTCTGGTGAAAGATAGCTCCACTTGTTCCTCGTTTTCCACTATCACCGTTAAGTTTGTGGTTTCCATTCTGAATATATTGAATTAATTAATACTTATATTATTTACAAATTTTTTTCATAATTTTTTTTTTCTCTTTCCGACATTTTCTTTTCTCTTTCTGTTTCTTTTTTTTTTAAAAAAGAAAAATATAGAAGTCCACGAATCAAACCTGTCAAATCTACCCTTTCCCTTTGCTCCTTTTTTTGTTCTATTTTTTCCACCTTGGTCCCATACAATATCCCAGTACCTACACGCATTGGCAATGGATTACATCAAATGAACAAGACAAATACAGAAGGTAAAGTCAGGGATATGATTTCAGATTCTCATTGGTCATTATTCTTTGCGTGTTCAGTGTTTGTGAATTGTCCTAGAAGAGACCCTTCTGCCGTTATTAATCTATTTTTTTACACTACATTTGAAATTAAATTGTTGTACCCTCTGTTGGATTCATCGTTAAGAACTTCGAGCAAATTGTCGATGCCATTATATTGAATTCCCGTGACAATCCCTTCAGGATTTGATAAGTTGACCTGGACTATGCCATTATCCATTATCACCTGAGCAGAACAGATAGAGTTACAGACAAAAACAATGGCTCAAGCCTCTGCAAAAAAGCCTAGCTTAAATAGTAAATAAAATGTATATAGCTAGGTAGAGAAGAATCCATTGCAGAAGTGGATTACATGTTTATCTTGAATATCCAATCGTACTCCTGGGGATGACACACACTGAATTAGACCCTTGAAAAATTTCAGATATCTTAGCAAATACAAATCCTGGTGCAGTTTTTTACTCTTCTGCTTTTAATTTGTTGGACACGGTAAAAACACAGTTGTGGCAGAATTGCCTTCAGTAGAAAAACTAAAAGAGAAAAAGGGTGAGATGAAGCTGAGAAACCTGGTTTGGTGTCACCTCCCAGAACCACCAGGAATTGCAGCATCAAGAACAGGAAGAGATTAGTGAAGTCCATCGCCTTTCTCTCAGGCTTTGAGCTCTTTGGACTTTTGTTTGATGACAAACGTAGTTTTCAGATTCTTTTGATGAATGAGATCTGCATAACTCCTTTATATCTGCATAAAAAGGCTTGTGAGAAAAGTTACAAATAGGGAAATCCTTCTGTTTGAGTATGAAACTTAATTTGTGGCAAGGTTAAGGGAAACATTAATTATATAATCAGTCATGTAACCAGAACATTTAGAAGTATATCACTTATGTCAAACTTTATTTTATTATGAGTTTAATTTTAATATATTGATATTACAAATTTTTAATATTGTTAATTTATTAATATATCAGAAGTTATGTCAAGCAATTGTTATCTATAAAGTCAACTTAAGAATTCAGAATACACCTCAAAGTTTGCTAAAAATTATAAAATTGTGCAAGTTTCATGTATTATTTACAATCATTAATTAATTGTATAAGAGTGTGTATTAAGAAGAATATTAAAGAAATATGCTAGTAACATCGAACATTTCTCAAATGAACAAAGATATTATACTCCATGTATTGAATGAGAATGTTAAATTTAGCTAATTTATTTTATTAACACATAATTTTTTATAGAACCATAAATTAAAAGCATTATCACTTAATGCATCTTAATTGATAATTTAAGTGGATGTTTGCAAAATATAGAATAACATTAGTAATTTATTAATTAAAATGATGTTTTCTATGAATGAAAAAAGTTATAAACCATAAAATGAAAGTTAAAGAAGTCTGTCTGTTGAGTTGGACGTGTGAATCGTTATAAACTTTATCTGAAAAAAATGATTTTAAATGAAAAATATATACAGTATCAATATGTTTAAGTCATATAGGTAAAGGAAAACCCTTATAATGGAAAAAAATATATAATCATTAATATATTTAATTGACAATTTAAGTGAATCTTTACATAATATGGCATAGAATGAAAAGAATATGATTAGATTTTATAACAAATAAATATTTAGAACAGGCTGTTTTGATATTTTCGTTAACTTATAAGTGTATTGGATAATGCGTTGTATCATACTTTTCAAATAACCAAACGTATTATACACTACCAATAATACAAATGTACAATAAACACAATTTGATTACATTATTTTTAATACACAAATTTCTTAAACTATAAACAAAAACAACTTTATCATTGATGCCTTTCATTTCAGTGGAATCATTACAATATAAAGTATAAAACTAATAATTGGTAATGAAAAGAAAAATCATATCAAGGTTTGTAATAAAATACATAACACCATTCTCACCCAAACCTATGAAGTATAAACCATGAGTAGGTAATTTGCATTTTAACAACTAATACTGATTTAGCTTGACTGTGTCAAGAGGAGGGTGGTTTATAGGAATGTAGTTGGTCAACAAGAGAAACATGTGACAGCTAGAAAGCAGAAGGGTCTGCATTTAAATTAACAACTTTGGGGTAATGAAGTCACTCATAAGCCTATCAGTTAGGTAACATGAAAACACAAGTTATAGTCATGTGAACAAATGCTTCTAAGAATCTTGTTGGACTTTGTTTCTTCAACCACAACAAAACATTCATTTCTTGACCTTTTCTTTTTTCTGTAACACTTGTGAAAAATGAAAAGGACTTGCTAACGAAACTCATGCTACAGAAAAGTATTACTTACCCCTTTTAACAAAATCATACAAATAGTAAAAGAGTTAAAGATTTTGTACCATGGTGATGCACAATTTTATATACCCTTTCATGTTGCTCCTACGGGTTGAAGTTGAAGTCACAGTTATGATGAAAAGATAGTGCTTTTATATTCAGCAAAGCAATAAAAAGACTGGTAATTTTTTTTCTTCCTTGCTGCTAATTTAACGGTGGTGCACTTATCATGGTGCCTCTTGGGTATTTTTTTTCGTAGAAATAATGATTTGAGTAAATGGAAAAAGAAGGACAATGATGGTGGGTAGTTGGAAACTTGTAGTGTATGATTAGCTCATATACAACTAACCAATATTGGTAAGCAATCCATATCCACCAAAGTTTCATAACATGACATGTTAACGAATCAACTACATCATGATTATAACTTCAAGTGTGCTGACCCTTGCTAATTGCCTTATTTACACTTGTCCTTCTCCTATGCATACTAAAATAAAAATTCAAGATATTCTCTTCTACATTGTGGTATGTGATGTTTGGTAAAAGGGGGAATGAAATGTACAATTACAGTTTGATACTTAAACTACAAAAATGAAATGGGATTCTAAAGTAGAATAAAATTTACACTTACCCGATTAGTTTATTCCCTGATATTGCTAGTATTGTAGATTTTAGATATCCTTCCAGAAAATGTATAGATCTTATTCTCCATTTTTTTAGAAGGTATGGATATCGTTAATGTTGGCCTCTAATATGTAATTTCAAGCCTCTCAAAATATTGGCATAAATTTCTGTCACTAATAACTAGTAAAAATATGTGCCTGAGACTATATGTTTAAGTTTTTACACTAATATAAAATAATGATGCAATTAAAAAATTATATCACTATTTATTAATTGTCATAGATAAATTCATTACAAATTTTGTAAACTTAATATTGAGTAGAGATATCGATGAGAGTTAGTTAAGAAAATTTAAATATAACGAATCAGAAGTTCATTCATGTAAAAGACTCAGCACTACATCCAATTCAAAATTGTAAATTTTTTTCTTATATATTATATCATGACACCCAAACTTTACACTCCTTTGCACTTAACATTCTTCTATTCTAGATATCACAAAGTATTTTATTTATTTTATACTCACTTTTGATTATATATATAAATTAGTCATATATGAAAGTCCTAAGTACCTAACCACGACAATTATTTGCTTGATTTGATAGGTTGGACAACCGGGTGATGTCTGGGATGATTTGGGGCAACCTAGCCTTAAACTCGACCTATATATTAGATCTTTTTAATTAATGAAAAATATGTATTAAAGACTTTTTATTTACACTAATTAATTAAACAATAAATAGTTAATTTTCATCTCCTGAATTTTTTTAACGTAGTAGTAACATATAAGAAACATAAACGTCTTTTCAACATAAACATTTAAGTATGATGCAAATTGTTGGTACTGGCTTTAATTATAGTATTTATTTGATATGTTTTATTTGGGTCATGGTTGAAATTACCGTTAGTAAAACGGGTTATTAATTCCATTTTGGTCTGGTTAATCTTAACAGTCTCTCTTAAGTTAAAAGTAGGTTGAGACACAATAGTAAAAAATGCTGTTAAGGATTTTGATCGTCAATTTTATTTTAAGTCTGATTTTTAGAATTTTGTAATATATATTTAAATATATTTAATTATATATTTTTATGATAGTAAAAAATAATAAATATAGCTAAAAATATGTTTATCATAAACAAACAGAGGTGACTTAAAAAATATCTAGAATCAAGTCACACATCTTTTGGAAGTCTTTTATTTTATGGAGACTCATTTATATTTGTTTATGCTTAGGAAACATATTCTTTTAGGTATATATATTTTGTTTGCATTGTAATTATAATAATTCTTACCAAATAACAAATCATCTTTTTTTTACAGGTCTCTTTTCCTGCTAAATTATCTTGGTTAAGCATGCTTACATATGTGCAATTCGATACTTCTTCTATAATCTTTGTTGAAGGGTTGTTGGAGTATTTGGACTGAGTTTACTACTGCTATTCTTAAATTTGCCATAACTTATATTATTTATAAATTATGGAAGGATGTAAGGATGATAAGATATTATTTGTAAATTGGATATATTCTAATACTAATTGGATAAAGTGTAATATAGATGTAACATACACATAACATTTGAACATTTTATTTTATTGTTTTTGTAATCATCATGCTAGTAATATGGGATGTTATGCTAGTTCTACCATAATGTAATTCTTCCTTAAATGAGTTGGATTTATCAACTTAAAAGAAGAATAAATGAAGATATATCATCTAAAGAAGCTCTTCAAAATAAAAACCAAAAGGAAAGAGTTTTATACTCTTCAAGACAAAAACTTTTCATAAATTCTATATATAATTTTAAATGTGAATATTACAGATAAAGAAAACCTAGTATAAAAATGTTTTAACATTGGAAAAGGAAATTATAACTTACACAAATAATCTTGCTTAACCTCCTCAATGATTAGTTAGTTAAGTTAGTTCATGTACCTTTTCACTTTCTCTACCATCCATAATTTTCTTAAAAGTTCCGTCATATTTTAGAATTTTCTACAATAGAAACTTTTAGAATATTCTAAAAACTTCAAAAAAGTTACAAATTATGCATCTTAACTTTCTCTTCAAATTCTTTAAGTCTCCTTCTTGTAAATCTCTTTCTTGAAATTCCTTTTCATCATTTCTTCCTTTTTCTTCTTTAAACCTCTCCATTGAGTTACTTCTTCCTTGCCCATGATTCCAACATGTTTAAGAGATTAAAAAATTGATTATTAAATTTTATGCAACTTTTGAAAGTTATGAATTTTAGAATATCTCATTTTTGGGAAAGAGAATAGATGTATTGATAGTCTGTTAGGCTTTGAGATTAAAAACATGGTTTGTTTTGATCTGATGATGTTTCTCCTTATATTTTTCTATTACTTCTGTAGGGATAGAAGCGATCTTCTTCCACACTTTCTCTTTTTGATTTGTGGGTTTGCTTTGGTGTTCCACCTTTTCATTATTTTTTTAATATAGTTCACAAGGTATATGAAAACATGAAAATTGACTACTAACCTGTGCAGGCCACCATGAATTACCGCAAAGCTTGATGAACATCACATCCCCCAAAGTCACAGAATTATAGCCACCATCTTCACTGCTCTCACTTTCCCCACTCTTACTCCCACAACCACACATATTTCACCACCAAAATAATGCACTTAGCCTACAAGAAAACAAAATCAATTACTCACATTAAATATGTGATACACCTGTCTTACCCAACCAGAGAACACAATTGAATATTAAATACTCAAAAAAAAAAAAAAAAGACCAAGAACTGAAAATTGTTGTATAGTTTTTGGAAACCAAATCTTGAAAGTAAATAGAAGCATTTCACTATTGTTCTTTCATCAACTGACATGCAACAAATAAATAAAAGAAATAACTTAGAAAGGGAATGAGATTTCACGATTGTTCTTACATTAAGGACATGCAACAAATAAATAAACGAAATAACTTAGAAAAGGAATGTGGAAGGCGAGAGCAAAGAAGAAATAAGTGTGAGGGAAGAACATACCGGATTGGCTTCACGCTGAAGTTTCCCAGGAAGATTCAGATTTGTTCTATTTATAAAACTGTTGATTATAAGGATGTCTTCATATATATATATATATATAATAAAATTTTTCACTATTTTATTTACGTTCCTGATTCAATTATTTTTTTATTATTTTATTTTATAAATATATGTTTATAATGGTTAGACTAATACGCTTCATAAATTATATTTTCTATTTTTTAACTTGAAGACATTATGTTTTTTTTTTCACATAATTAAATGAATGGAAAAAATGGTTGTTGATAAGGAAAAGATTAAATTAGTCTCTTTATAATAAATAAATAAATATATTTTTGATAATTTATTAATACTATTTAATTTTTTATTATTGTAATAAAAAAATATATTCATCATTATGAGTATAACATAAATCATTATAGTCATAAGTTTTTCTTCCTTTTTTTAGCAACATAATTATGTTATAACATAATTAATTATATTTATATTTTTTTCACACGTTTTTGCCTTTACTGCATTTCAAATCAACCGTAGGAGACATAATAAATATTTTAAACTTGAAAAGAAATTTTAAATAATTTTTACATATATAATAAATGCTTTTAATAGTTTATAAAATACATACTAAAAATAGTAAATAGATGAAATGTATAATTTGTCTTGTAACTCAGGAAGTTCTTTTTTCTAAAGCGACCTTTGAATAACTTTAATCAGAACTAATTATCATTAAAAAGATAAATATTTTTTAATCAAATAATTTTACAACAAATGAATTTTATTTTGTAAATTATAGTTCAAAATAAAACTTGTAAATACACAAATATTAAAGTATTATTGATATAAAAAATTATTTATATGGTAATTATTGTGACATTATTAAATATAATAAATAATTCATTTTAAAAATATTATTAAATAATCAGTATAAGAAAACACAAATACTGTAGAACATTGTTAGAATTAACTAAATCAACTCTAATGTAACATAAATTAAACTTAACCAATGTTATTAATAATAGTTAATTTTATATATTTTATTTAACGTCGACTTAACCAACTTCATTTATTATAACTTTTGAATTGTTAACCTCCACAATATGTTTCTATAATTAACTAATGTATAATGGGGGTCTTAAATTCAATTTAGATTATATTAGTAGGGTCTATTATGGATAATCGACACTCGCAAGTCAATCATTTTACAACTTAAGCCAGATGACAATCACATTTGTCATTTGATTGGTATTTAGATGATTTTTAAAATTGATTGTTTTTTAGATTATTTTTAAAATCCAATTTTCTTAATGAATATGTTTGATAACATTTATCGATCACAATAGTATAATAAAAATATGTTGGGTCAAATATGTTTTTTCTCACTAAACGTTTACAACTTTTGTTTTTTAGTTTTTATTACAATTTTGACTAGTTTTATTTTTTGAACTATTCCTCGTTGAGATTTATGAATCTATTAAATAATACGTGACCACCACATTTGATGACAGTCAATTTTGTAGTGGTCAAAAACAATTATAAATTGCTCGAACAGTTTTTTATTTTAAAAAATTGAACACATAATTGGGGAGGTTTATAGTAATTCACTATTGAGACTCTCTCCATTTAAACATAATGATTATTACTAATTTCTATTAATTCAAAATTGTAAAAAACTTATTAGAACGTTTTGAAGGAGTGATAATAACTTTTTTCAGTCAAAGGGATGGGCAGTTATACTAAATACATTTTTTTATAAGGATGTTAAAAGTTAAACTTTACCTTTAAACTATTTAATAACTCTTTAGAATACAAATTTGATTAATGAATTGAATTTTTTATCAAATAGATTATATTTATAACATTTAATTATATTATTTTGTTTTCATGAATAATATATTATTTAAAGCAGAAGTAAACTTTCATTACGGTGCAAATTAGAAATATTAAACTACATCAAATGCAGTCCAGAGTAAAAATATTAACAAACCACTTCATTAAACAAAAATATTCTATATATTTTATTTTTTTCATTATTTTGCACTGAAAATTTGATAAAGAGTCTTGTTAAACTTAAATAAATAAAAAACTTCAAATTAAATTTAATGATAAAATATCAGATACTGCATCATTTCCTCCAGGTGTAAGATGCTATAACCATAGAACAAAAGATGATAGAAGTCCCCTTTTTCAGTCCTAACCTTAATAACTCAAACTAAACATGAAGTTCTTGTACAAATTTCATTACTTGAGAAACTACAAACAATTAATAGAAGCTACAAAGAAACTGAACTTTTCATTATTTCAGAGGCTCCATTCTTTATTCCCAATATTTATTCGTCGGATTTGATTAGGAATGGTTTGTGTTATTGAAGGTAGATGATGGTGGAGCTTCCAAACGAAGATAATCATACATAATTGCCTGAAATGGACCATTGCCTCTGGTTTGTGTCAAAAAGATGGTATTTTCTCCTTCAACAAATTGAGTTCCCGGAATGTCTACATTGTAAAGCCAATATAGTCCATGAATTCCATGCCTTGCGATCGAGTTATCCCTCCCTATCAGCCCACTTGAAAATAGAGGACGAGGACTCTTTGGATTATTTACTCGAACCTAAAAATTGTAGAAAAAAATTAATTAATATAGGTTAAGATTGTAAAACTTAATTAGACTAATTAATGAAGTTAAGAAATGCACCTGAAGTTCAGATAATGTTGCTGATGCCAAAGCCACCCGCAGTTTATAGCTGCTGGTTTTGTTCACCTTATCAAGCTGAAACTTTATCTGCCATGTGGCTCCTTGAAATGTGTTGTCATCTTTCTTCCTGAAAATGGGAGCAAAATGTAAAATTACACACTGAACATGTTAATAATACTTTGTTAAGAAAAACCCATTTTTTTGTACCTGGTAACTTGAGCGAAGAACCAATCTTTGGTGTAGTCACTAACACCAACTGTGTAGATCAGGTCTTTGTCAGGGTAGAGTTCTGCATATCTCTCCCATAACCCATATTGCCTAAACCTGCCAATTATGATCCACGGTAACAGTTATATCTACAAGCTTTTTTATCATGCGGGAAGTTTAAGTTGAAATGTATGAATGAGCACAAAGGTGACTAATTACTTGTCAGGGTGATTAACATAGAGTTTGTTGATATATTTGGGATTTGGGTCAGGAACATAGAACTCAGCAGCTGTTCGATCAGGAATGCCTATTTCCCACAATGTTGGACCATCTCTTGGAGGTTCATACACAAGCTCACCAAGGTCCATTTCACAGCCTATTTTCACATAAACCAAATCCAATATAGTCTATACAAAAACTCAGTAGTTTAAAAAGAAAAAAAAAAAACAAAATAATTTGTTGCTTATACCTTCTGTTATGTTCATAACTACGTCATATTTATAGTCACCAATAAAACCAGGTACCCACGCGTACACATTGTAATCTCCTGCACGTACACTGGTGATGGTGAAGTAGCCATCATCGTCTGCTTTAGCCCAAAACTGATAATTCTGATAACAATTAAAATGTAATGTATGTTAGATTTTTCTTAGGTGCATCTATTATACTGAAAATAAGCATACTAATAAGAATATGCACACTCATATTTGGTGAACATATTTTTCCTCCTTTCAAATCACCTTGCATTCTCTTTGCCATGATCCCACATCGCCTGGTGGAGCCAAGCCAACATAAGCACCTTTTGCAGGGATATAGTCATCGTTTATATACCTATATATAGCAAAATGGAGTTAATTAGATTAACACAAATAATTACAAATGCTTTCAACGGGCACAAAACTACAACACAAGAAAATCTTATTGCATTTTGCACTTTCACTTAGCTCAGTCAATTTCACTATACCATGGTTTAGGTGATTCTCTTCATAATTAATTTTCAATATTATTAGATGGTAAAACATTACCAGATACTGTAATTAATCTTAAATAAACTTTATTAGAACATACCCCTCTCTAACCAAAAGCCTGCCACTAACATTACCACGTTCGTCCCACTTTGCAAAATCCTCTGATTCAGGGAAACTGTATGGCCAGCTTTGAACTTCCATCAACATCTGTAAGTTTGCTTAGGCATGTTCTTGTGTCACTACGTTAGCTATGCCATAAATTCAAGCTATATATAGTTTAAGATTAGATAGAGAAAGTGAAAGTAAATATTGAACCTGTTGTTTAGCATTGTCCCATAGCTTAAGGGGGTCACTTCCATCATAGGAAGAATTCAAATAAATGAAAACAGGACCAAAAACTTTCTTCCATGCCTCACCAGCATTAAACTTAGGCACCAAATCCTCTCCAGCATAATGTGCACTCAGAAACACCTGATTACGTTATCTTTTTTTAGCAAAGATAATGAAGTGATGTTTGAGACACAAGTAACTGTCACATATGGAATTGTGTAGCATTGCAGAACATGTTTTCTAGTTGGGAGTACTTACGGCAAGCGTGGTGGGGCCCACATGGGAAGTTAAGTTTTGTTTGAGGGGCCCACCAGATCGAAACTCATTGGTGGGCGTAATGAGCCAGAATCCCACTGCAGGATCCATGCAGATCCATCCATGAACTTTGCTGTCTTTGTTATCGCATGAATATTGGTACTTGTCATCCACCTATATACATAAGTTCCACCAGCCATTTTTCTTGTTTATTCTATTATGATACTCACGTAAAAAACACATAATATAATACCTTTTTTCACTTTCTATTTATACTCATGGAAAATGAGTGCATTGATTGAAAGTGGTGAACTACTAATTAATAGTGGATCACTATCCCAACCTAAATTTGGTTACCTCTCCCTTAAGTTCTGGTTCGATGGGATTGACAAGTAGAACTGCTTCTGGGTAGGCAAGGGCTTTGCCCTTAGGAGGTGATCTATCATCTGGAAGAGGCATGTTTCTTTGTCTATTATCAGCCATCGCCATGTAATGGAACCTGCACACCCGCCATATATTCTTTGAGATTCAGCATAACAATGTAATAACTTGAAGC
>Ga0099825_1004402_pt1 | contig 18479 bp, 14 predicted proteins | sample SiratroredBW_FD_76838 | JGI IMG/M metagenome (GOLD analysis project Ga0099825, IMG submission 76838) | Root nodule microbial communities of legume samples collected from California, USA - Siratro red BW | ecosystem: Host-associated > Plants > Roots > Nodule | place: USA: California | collected...
AAGTGGGGATAATTAGGAATTAATAGATTTGAATCTGAATTAAAAGAGAATAATCAATTGGCAGTTCACAAATTATAATTAAGTGGGAATAATTAGGAATTAAGGGATTTAAAATTTGAATTATGAGTGGGCTGACTAGAATTAGTATAAATATGCATAGTGAGTAAGTGAATAGACACGTGAAAAAAACACGAGAAATATTAGAGATACTAAAAAGGGTCCTGAATATTAGTGAGTAGATCGTTTCAAGGTGAGAGTTCAGAGAAGAAGGGAACGTGTTTTTGGAGGATCTTCAACTGGTACGCTCTATTTACTCTGTGTTATATACTTATCACATACATGTGGTTGCTCTATTTACTCTATTTATAAAACATTTTTCAATTTTCAAAGAACGAACGAAATGCTTTCTAAAATTTAATAAATTAATAGTTCTTGAAAAAAATATAAAAAATATAAATTTTCAAAACAAAAAGGGAAAAGTTTCAAAACAACCCTAAAATAATAAAGATAAAACATCTTCAAAAATAATAAAAATGAGATAAATATAAAAACATGTCTTTTCAATAATAAATAAAAAAAACATTTTTTTATGAAAATAAGGTAATAGAAACACGTTTTTCGAAAATAAAATATAAAGACAATTTAAAAATGAAATAAAAGAAAAAGTTTTTTTTGTAATATGAAAAATAGTTATATTTTTTTGAAAATAATGAATAAAAAATTAAAAAGGATATGTTTTTTTAAAGAATAAAAAAAATTTCTTTAAGATAATAAAAATCAGTTCCTTTCTCAAATTAAAATAAAAATAGTTTTTTAATAAACATTTTTAAATATAAAAAAAAGTCTTTTCCCGAGTTTCCTTTAAATAAACAATTATCAAGAAAAAAATAATAAAATAGAAAATAATTAAAAAAAATTATATAAAATAAATTGCCAAAAATAAAAGAAAATATTCATAAGCTAAAAAAATATCAAATGTCATCCAACAAATTTTTAGAATAGAACTACGTGTACCCTGATTTTCTATCATATAGAGAGATACGTAGGACCAAGGTCAAGCTTTGTCGGGCCCAAATAAATAAAAAATATATATATGTTTGTTTGTTTTATTTTTATTTGTTATTTTTATCCGCCTAATTATTATTTATTGTTATGATTTTTATAAGCATGTTTTCTTGTTTGTTTTGTCTTTTATATATTTGTTTGTTTTGTCTTTAGTCTCATTATTATTGTTATTATTTGGGAAAAATGATATTTTTTAAAACCACACTTATTTTTATTCATTTGATTAAGGGTATCGTCTTAGGACGGGCGTTGTGGGGTGCTAATGCCTTCCCCACACGTAACCGACTCCCGAATCTTTGAATCTGGTTAGTAGACATTTTTATTTTTGGTTTTTCTATGATTTTCCATAATAAACTATGGTGGCAACTCTAATCTCAGTTTAAATATTTTTTAAAATAATTTTTTGATCGCCCCGTCGTGATCCCGGTTGCGACACTAAGTCATGTTTGGCCGACGGGTTTGGCTGTATTCAAAATCTCGAGAAGATGGTTATAGTGTTAAGTGAAGGTTGTCAAACGTAATTGGCTGAATGAGATACATGGCCGACGTATTAATGAGTGTTAATTGAAGCTTGACCAACGTGTTTGAAAGAATACATACTCTAGCTAGTTGTTTATAACTGTTAACTAAAGGGTCGCCGACATGTTTTGTTTCATTAAAAAAATTGCCACGTATTCAAAATATTGCATATGTGTTTCGTCTTCATGTCATCTTTGCGCCAATTGTTAATCTTTCAAAATCTAGCGGAGGTGTTGTTAGTGCTAAGTCATGTTTGACTGACGTGTTTGGATGTATTCAAAATATCGCGAAAGTGGTTTTAAGTGTTAACTGAAGGTTGTCAAACGTAGTTGGATGAATGGAATACATGGTCGACGTATTAATGAGTGTTAATTGAAGCTTGACCGACGTGTTTGAAAGAATTCATACTCTAGCTAGTTGTTTATAAGTGTTAACTGATGAGTTGCCAACGTGTTTTGTTGCATTAAAAAAATTGCATACGTATTCAAATTGTTGCCTACGTGTTTCGTCTTCATGCCATCTTTTGCCGACGTGTTAATCTTTCAAAATCTAGCCGAATTGTTTATAAATCCTAAGTGACGTTTGGCCGACAACTTTCTATGCATTCAAACTCTGGACGACGCCTTTGGATGTGATAAGTCAATTTTTGCCGAGGTATTTGAATTCAGTGAAAGTTTGGCGGATGTGTTTATAATTGTTAACTAAGTTGGCCGACGTCTTTGTGCATTCAAACTCTCGTGGGGCGTTTAAAACTGATTGTTAGAAGATTCTCCAAGGTGTGCAGTCTGGATATAAAGTGACCTAGTGGTTTTTAATTCAAGTTATTTGATTAAGGTGTTAATGTCATATTCAGAGGATGTATAACTTTAGGTGATAACTATTTTATTGTTAGTCTTATTCGCATATTAGACCATGCTGAACTTGTAACATTTGTGTACTTAGGCCATTAATTATAAGTAGAGTAAATTAAGCGAACCATTAATGAAGTAAGATTCATTGATTAAAGAACAATACAAGACTTAAGAACATTGAATTTCTGAAACCCAAAATACATAAAATTCTAAAAACCTAAGTTAAACATCTCAAACATTTTCACTTCGCCCTCCTTTGGTTCATATGACAATCTTGCATTTTACTTTTTGGATTAACGAACTTGAATTTGCGCTAAATTTTCGTCTATTGGGGATGAAGTTGTTGATGATGATCCTTTGCAAATGGGCCAGTGTACATGGTCTTTGCAGTGTTACTCTATTGGTATTATGATTCTTATATCTTCTCCATGATATATGAGGTGATAGATGGTTCAACTCCAACCTTCACTTAAAAAGTCAGGTAAGTCATAACAAAAATAAAAAATAAAAAATCAAAGACGTTTAATACATTCAATTAAATAAGAAAGACATAGCTAGGAAGAAATATATGCGACATTCCACTGAAACAAATTGAAGAATGCAACGTCATACAAAAAGTTTCTCACAAACAAAATTGTTAAACAAAAACCTAAAAAATACGTAGCAGCAGAAGTAGGAGTATTAGGACTCCAAGAAGACTCTACTGTGTGGTTGTTTTGGTTTAATGTGTTTGCGTGCAGCCAGTCAACAACATCTCTGGAAGGGATTTCCGTAGTGAAAACTAAATCACACACAAAACACATTTCACTCTCAACCTCAACATATTTCCTGGAGAAGACATAAGAATCGCAATGCAAACATAGTAACACTGCGAAGAATATGTACACTGAACCATTCCCAAAAGGAACATCATCAACAACAATACCCACAAAAGACGTAAACTTTACCCAAACTTGAGTTTGCTCATCCCGAGAATGAGGTTATTATAGATGTTTTAAAATTCATTTTGAAGATGAATTTTGAAATCCGAAAATTTTGAATATCACGTTGGAGGTTGTCAATTGAAATGACCTGAGGTTTCACGAATTGATAGAGTGTGATTGACATGAGGTTTCACGATTTGATGGAGTGTGATTGATATGACATTTCACCTCTTTAATTATTGTTTTTAGAAAACTATGCCATTGAAAAAATTGTAATGGGTAAGTTAATTTTAGATGATTTATAACCTGTAATATAGTGCTACATTTAGACAAAGGAAGAAAAAAATAAGAATAAAACAAAGGTATATTAATGTATTGAAATAACTGTACAAAAGGATTATTTGTGCCTTTGGTTACACATGGTGACTAAGGTATACAATAAGAAACTGATTTGCAAATATAGATATATATATTTGTAATTAAAAATCCACCTAAACGACTAATAAAGTAATGTAATTACCAAATCAACTTATGCTTTAAAATTCGATTACATGACATGCATAACCAAAATAAAATTAACATTCAACAAAATGTCATAATAATATAAGTTTAGATAACAGTACTTTAAGCAAATGTCGTACCAAAATATAAAAAAAAGTGCTTAAGTTACACAACATCGAACAATTATGCGAAATTTCTAAAGTCATAACCAAAGTCACTTCTCTATTTTGATGTTTTTTCTTCATTTTATCAATGGAACATCATCTTTAGAAGATTGCAAACTTGAAGCACATTTTCTTTTTTGTCCAGTAATTCCAATGTCATTGCTGAGAACATTTGTGGCTAAGTCAACAGTCTGTGAGCCAATGTCGTGTGCTTCATTCAAAAATTTTGGCAATAGATCCTACAAAAACACAAAATTAGAAAATTTCAAATTGATGTTGTTAAAAAAAATATTTGTTTCATTAAACTATACATACCTCTACAACTGCAACACAGACAACATTGTTTACATTTTGCTTTGTTGACAACTGTCCACTCTTAGAAAAAAACATCCTTTAAACAAAAAAGATCAGTAAGAAAGGTATTTCAAAAACAAAAACATTAAAATGTGAATGAAATAATAAATCATAAACAGTAACAACAAAGTATAAACTTGTGGCTTCATCACTCCTTCAACATATTTCTGTATGATAAACTCATCAGTACAAACTTTTTTTACTCTGAACGATTGTTCAAATCATAAAGTTATCCTCATTTCTACTCTGTACTTTAAATAAAATAGTCTTATGGAGCAGAACTTCGAATTCCTTTGGCAAATTACCACCACCAGTATTTTGAAATAATAAACTTTATTGTATTTATGTGATTCAAATAATTATAATGTATATGTGTGTGTATATATATATATATATATATATATATATATATATATATAAATAAATGAAATTAGGGAAAGCTATATGCACAACTTTTTCCAGCGATTCAAGAATTTTTGAGCAAGACTTTTTCACAAGTGTAGCAGTATCCTTATCAAAAAGAATGAAAGTTGTCGAATCTGTTTCATCCATAACTCTAACCTTCAACTTATACCTGAAACAGAAACAGATTAAATAATAATTATTTACCAATGAAATGTATAATATAAAATACAATAATAAAAAAAAATATGTAAACTGTAGAATATTAATAATTAATAATAAGTGAGGTTAAATAAGCTAAATAAACATAAAATATACCTCGGTTGAACTTTCATGACGTGTTTATTGCATTTTTCACACAAAAACATCTTTAAATATGGGTATACAACTTTATTCCATGTGCAAGCTGTATACCACTACTCATCATCAAAAATATGTTTGATAGTAGCCAAAACAACAAAAGTGTTTTCCTGAAAGATTTTGACAAACTTATCAATCTCAAAGCTAAAGAATAAACTAATGTCCAAATATTGGGGTAAATAAGTCAAACATGTTTGTAATCTTTTAATCGTTCAATTGTGACTCTACCGTGTTTAGGAGGAACTCATCTTCAGCAATGTGTTTAGAACTTTCACACAACTGACTGAGTCCCTATGAGGGGGACTTAGAACTTTGAGACATCCTACACATATGAAAATTGTGATTACATGAAATTTTGCATGTATAAGTAAGTTAACAAAATAATTAAAGAATTATAAATGATTACCTCTTTTTTTAATTTCGTTGCCTCCTCACAGTTAACATTGTAAACTATTTTAATATAATCAATACAGTTTTGAAGACAAATTTTTTCTAAAAAGTAAAAACATTTTAATTAACGAAAGTTAACAAAAGTAAAAATGAATAAACTATAGTTGTACTGTGAATCACATACTTTGAAAAAGCTTCAGCTTTGCAAATTCAATAGAAATAAAAACATTTTGAACCTCTCCAGAAGCTAGGAATGCGTTTAGCTCGTCCACATATTTACCAAATAAAGTTTATCGCCAAAATTAAGTTCAGTTAAACAAAATACCTAATCAATTGATAAAAAATAACACATTATTAATTTATTTTACCCGTCAGCCTCCAAAAAAATAACATTCAACTTGGTTATTTTTTCCCTTCTTTGGAGCTCTCTTTTGATTCCCACACCAATTAAAACTCCCATAACCTATGCAAAATTCAATAAATTTTTGTAATATATAAAGTGTAAATGATTTGAGATGATATTGGAAGATAATAGCATAACTTACTAACTAAATAGTCTGTGTCCAAACTAAAAGAAGTCAATAAGGAGAGAGGTGTGTAATGTAAACTTCTGGTAGGAACCAGTTTGCTATCAACACCAATAACCTTTGTTCAAAACTGGAAATTGATTTTGTAAGCATGTTGGCTTGTTCTATAGGAGCCCCCATTGGGTGCAACACTAAAATTTTGTATAGAATAAACATTGTCCTTAAGAATATCATTTTGGAACTTGTATGTGAGAGCCCTCCTGATTGAACCATGGATACTATTACCTTGCATAAATTGTGTTGAAATAATGAAAAAATGATGAATCAAAGATTTTCAGGATAACAAAGGACAACATATTACCAATTCATCTTGAAGGACCAATTCCATTGAGAACGAAAGATTTGGTCTGTTAAAATAAAAAACGAACCACAATCGTATTATTCGAACTACAGTGTGCCAATTTTCTTTTCAAGCAGTAAGGTCTTGTATAAAGCTAGTTTGCTTTCTAACCAAAGCCATTTGGACTTCAGCTTACATGGAAATCCACAGCGGTGAATATATGTATATATAGGGTCAATAAGATATGGTGGGGAAATTGATGTAAAGAGGCAATACAACTATCTTTTTCACGCAAAACAAATTCAACATACCATATAAGGTAATATTTTCTGCACCCAAAATTCTTATGTTGTTACAAAAAGAGACATACAATAAAATTTTTCGTAAAACGTTTGACTTGGCATATGAATTTTGGTTGCAGAAGATACAAGTGTGGTTTTTTCCTGCAGTGCAGTCTCAAGCGAAGTCAAAAACTTGCCTCTTTGGTGAATATCAGGTTCACGATAAATATTGTTGACCAAAAAATCTTTAAGGCATACTTACATAAAAATGGAAACCTGTGTCTGCAAATATAATTTACAGAGCCAGCACAGTTATCTTTTAAACTTGTAGGTAGAACCTTTGTCTTGGTATAGGCAATTTGGTTTATAAGTTTTATTCATGTAATGTGGAAGTTATTAATGTTGTTAAAAAAATCGTCTCTAATTCTCTACAGAGACTTTTTAAAAAAAAATTACAGAAAAAAAGATTATGGACTTCATTCAATTTCCACTAAAATACAATGAAAGTCTAGCGTACTTGATTAAAAGTGTTAAGGAAGGCTTGGAAGACTTAGTGGTTTATAAGTGATAAGTCACAATTATAAAAATGTGAGCCTTGGGTTTTATAAAGTTGTCAGACCATTAACGAGGGGTTTTCTTAGTAATCATACCTCTGATATTTTCTCTCCCAAGATACGGCATTGGTAGGTGAAGAAAATTCTCGGGAATACTGAAATGACAGCACGTAGGTGACTTACGTGGAAGCCTTTCACTCGGTGAGAAAATGGTGACGTGACCAATACAAAATATTAGACTCCAAACCCTATGTTTTAACTTTCACTTACTAAGGTCTCCTTCTTATTTTGAAATTAGGTTAGCAAAGTTTAGAGCATTCCCTCTGCCATTCAACGAAACCATACTCGTGCCAATCTCCAATCTTGCTCACATTTTCGTTGACTTGTTGAATTTGGTAAGTTCTTGGTTTCATCTATTTTTTTTTATTTTGTTTGTGACGTTGTTCTAGCGCTAGTAATAAAGTTGGTTTCAAGGTTGAACACATACAATATTATTCGGGTTCTACTTGGGACCTTGGCTTAGGGAAGCCATTGATAAAACCTTAAGGACTATCAAGCAAATGCAAAAACATTAAAACGTAATGCTGAGGCTTCGTTGGGGGATGAGCCAATGCAAAAGAAACCTAAGAAAACAGAGAATTGTTTAATTGATTTTAGAATTACATACGAAAAATCATTAAAAAGTGGATAGATTCTGTTGACGCAGATGAACCTGTAGGAATTTGAATGGTGAACTTGTAGATTTTGTTTGTGCAGAAGTGATGGGAAAGTGGAATCGTAAGATCCTAAGAGTTGTAGCTGCCTCTGTCGACCTGGATGAAGCAGCAAAGCAAACTGCTAAGAAGAGGAAATTGGTGTATTCAGAGCCAGAGGAAAACTCCTCTAAAATGCTGGACAACTCGGCCTCAAAGAGGGGGTCTTCATGCCCACCCCACGACAGCACTATAGAGCAGATTAATCCTCAATCGTTGCTGAATTCTGAGCAACAGAAGGACTCATCAAAAATGATGCAGGAGTCGTCTCAAAAAAAGAGGGCACAATCAGGCAAAGAGGAGTTTCAAATTCATCAAAACAATACTCTAGCAGTCTTAGCTTCTGAAATGCGACAACAGAGTCAACCTCACCAATTAGCACTTCCTCTGTCTTCCTCCAGGACTCAAAAAAACTCTGCGTATATGATTGTGGCTTATCCCTAATCTTCAGGTAGCACAACGCCTTCAGTACAACATCTAGGGTTGCCAAATCTGCCAGGCCTATTTTACTTTGGGCAAGAAACTCTCTCCCGAGTAGACCACGTCGGGATATGCAAACCTGAGTTGAATTCACTATGGGAACTTGACATGGACCCTGAGTTAGTGAGGTCGCAATTGGGGGGTTCACAGTTTCCATCTGATTATGATAAAGAGCTGCTAGATTCTGTGGGAAATAAGGGAATGTTGATTTCTCTTTTTGCAATGTTGGGCCCTGCAATGGCAGTGTCTTGGAGACTAATGGGTTCTACCGTCGAGATGACTGAAATACAGTTATTGGAGAATCAAGTTGAAGGACTAATGCGGGAAAAAAAGGAACTATCAGATACTCTGACTAAGAAACTAGACGAAATGAGGAATTTGGAGTCTGATCTTTGTAGGGAGAAGACGATAGTAAGGCTAGCTGAAGAAAAATTGAAGGAAGTCGAGGATCAATATAAGTCTCAATTTGAAAAATTTGAGAACGATCGATGTTCCCAACTGAAGACCATCGAGCATAAGGTTAAAAAACTTCAAGATGAATTGGAAAAGAACAAAAAAAAAAGCAGAAGTTGCTGAGGAATTGGTTGAAGTTGTGAAGAAAGAGGTCGAGGCTGAGAAGAAAGAAGCAAGGGCTGCCGAAGAACTGGCTGATGCTGCCGAGATCAGAGTTAAAAATATAGAGGATCAATTATCTTTTATCAAAGAAGGTAAGGATAAAACTGAAGCAGATATAAGAGGTAAACTTGTAGAGTTCAGTAGTGTCGACCTGGAAGCATTCGAAGACGGATTCAAGAGGGCCCTTAGTCAATTTGTAATTCTTCACCCTTCGGTGGATTGCTCAATTTTCGACATGGACAAAGATGTAAAGGACGAAAAGCTAGTGGAAGATGATGATTGAAGTTTTAATTGGACGTTAACATTTTGAACTTTTGTTTCGAAATTGTTAATTTTAACTTGGTTAAGTTTGCTTGGAAAACTTCATATGGACTACAAAATTTGGGTACTCTGATTAACGTAATGACATGTTTGTTCCATTTTTCACAATCGGTCTGCATACGGCTTTAATAATGTGTTTATTTGCCTCTTTTGACAACGTAATAAAGTGGTAGGAGAAGGTTCACTTCTTTGTAATAATGCATGTGTTTGAATAAACAAAGTAATAATTGAATCTTGCCAAACGTATTTATAAATGGATGAATGGGACATATTGCTGACGACTGGATTTGTCAACGTCATGTAATATTTAGATTATGAATAACACTTATTGGGTATGTGTACGTCTACCATTAAGTGCAACAATAATATTGATATATAATACATGACACGTAATAAATTCTTATATTGTGATTTTTATATCTTCTCCAATACATATTGGGTTAAACAGGTAAAGTATGACTGACTTAAGAACAAATTAATGTCATTGACCAATGAAAACGTTAGAATATATTCAAAGAATTCAACTGACCTTGGTTTAGGGATTATCTGCACCATCTAGAGATCCTTTCATGTATCTCTGAGCTAGTTTGGTCAAGAAGTAACCAAAAGGCAGATATCCCTAAGAGCATTACTAGAGAGAGAGGGTACTCACACAAGACAACGCACCCTCAACCTCGACATATGCGTTGGAGAATAAATAAGAATCGCAATGCCTACATAGTAACATTGCCAAGAGTATCTAGATATCAACCATCCATAAACCCTAAACACGAGAGCAAAAATATTCCTTAACCAAAAATACGTTCACTTTACCTAAATCATGCAAGTGTGATAATCCAGGGAACAAGGGTTTTTATAGAAATCTTACACAATGATAAACTCGCCTATTTTTAAATTTGAATTTTGAATACGTGGTTCACAGGTTGGCAGGGGTCCCATCATTGAGCTACCACGATTTGATCATTTGTCATGGACACGTGTGTTGCTTTACTTTGTAGATAACGATAGTTATTTTATTAAGGTGTTCATGTAATATTTAGAGATTGTATAACTTTAAGCTGGCACACATCTTTAAATTTGCTAAGTGTAGATTGTAATGTATGATAAATGATGATTAAAATAATATACAATGTTAATTCAATAATAAAGTAAAATTCATTTATTTCTTCAATCAAAAAATACTACAGGCGTTAATAATATCGTGAAAGGTACTCGCATGCATGGAAGCATGGGCCGACGTGCTTATAAGTGCTAAGTGATACGACGCTGGCAAAAGTACTTCAATGCATGGTAGTCATCGGTCGACGTGTTTAGTGAATGTAGGACGTTGGCAGATGTAATTGAATAAATGGTAGTCGTGTTTATATGTACTAAGTCCAGCTTGGAGGATGTTTATATGTGCTCATTGAGGCTAGCCGACGTACTTACAAGCATGACAATTAGGTTCACCAACGTGCTTAGTGAATGTAGGACGCTGGCAGATGTACTTGAATGCATGGCAGTCATCGATCGACGTGTTTAGAAGTAATAAGTGAAGCTTCGAGGCTGTTTATATGTGCTCATTCAGGCTGGCCGACGTACTTCCAAGCATAACAGCTTGGTTAGCCGACGTGTTTACTGGATGTAAGACGCTAGCAGATGTACTTGAATGACCGGTAGTCATCAGCCGACATGTTAAGTGAATGTAGGACGCTAGTAAATGTACTTGAATGCATGATAGTTGTCGGCTGATGTATTTAGAAGTACTAAGTGAAGCTTGGAGGCTGTTTATATGTACTCATTGAGACTGGATGACGTATTTGCAAGAATGACAACATTTGCCAACGTGTTTAAAAGTACTATGCCCTACATGGCCGAGGTAACTGCATGCATGGCAGCATTGGCCGACGTGTTTAGTGAATCTACGACGCCGACAGATGTACTTGCATGCATGGTAGTTGTTGGCCGACATCTTAAGTGAATGTACTACGCTGGCAGATGTACTTAAGTGCATGGTAGTTGTCGGCCGACGTGTTTAGAAATACTAAGTGAAGCTTCGAGGTTGTTTATATGTGGCCATTGAGGCTGGTCGACGTACTTGCAAGCATGACATTTTGGTTGGCCGACTTCTTTAGTGAATGTAGGACGTTGGCAGATGTACGTGAACGACCGGTAGTTGTTGGCCGATGTGTTAAGTGAATCTAGGATGCTGGTAGATGTACTTGAACGACCGGTAGTTGTCGGCCGATGTGTTAAGTGAAAGTAGGACGCTGGCAGATGTACTTGAATGCATGGTAGTCGTCGCCCGACGTCTTAAGTGAATGTACTATGCTGGCAGATGTACTCGACTGCATGGTAGTCATGGGAAAACGTGTTAAGTGTATGTAGGACGCTGGCATATGTACATGAATGCATGGTAGCGCTCGGCCGACATGTTTAAAAGTATTATGCCCTGCATGGCCGAGGTAACCGCATGCATTGCAGCATTGGCCGACATGTTTAGTGAATGTACGATGCTGACAGATGTACTTGAATGCATGGTAGTCATTGGCCGACATGTTAAGTCAATGTACTACGCTAGTAGATGTACTTGAGTGCATGGTAGTCATTAGAAGGCATGTTAAATGAATGTAGGACGGTGACAGATGTACTTGAATGCATGGTAGTCACTGTCTGACGTATTTAAAAGTACTGAGTGAAGCTTGAAGGCTTTTTATATATGCTCATTGAGACTGGCCGACGTACTTGCAAGCATGACAGTCTTTGCTGATGTGTTTAAAAGTACTGGGCCAAGCTGGGCCGACGTGTTCCAAGGCATTCTAAATATCTCTGATGAGTTGAAAAAACATTAGCCAAGGTTGGTGAACGTCCTTATCAAGTTGTCAGAGCATTAATGAGGCGTTTATAAACAGGACAGAGCATTAATGTTGGGATTTCGATGATAATCATATTTATGAATTCTAGTGTACCAAGATACGGCCTGCTTAGGTGAAAAAAATTCTATGGCATGCTGAAATGACAGGAAATAGGTGACTGACGTGGCATGTTTTTATTCATTGAGAACATGCTGACTTCGCCCTAGCACCCTAAACTTTAAAAACAAAATGCAACATTTTTAGTTTTCACTTTCAGTTTCACTTTTAAAACCTTCACTCTCCCATTCAAAGAACTCATACTCGCGCCGATATCTGTACTTCTGTTCGATCTCTGGTGCTTCTGTCCTACTTGCTTCATTTAGTAAGTTATTCGATGTCTTCCTTTTCTGAATCTGTTTATAATGGGGGTACAAAAATTCCTCTACAGGTTAACCCAATAGGATATTATTCTCATCATTCTTCAAAAAATGAGTTAGGGAGGGATAAGGGTGAAGCCATTGCCAAACCCTTAAAGCGTAAGACTATGGCTCCGTCAGGGGATGAGCCAAGACGAAAGAAACCTAAGAAAAGAGTGAAATACACTCCTCCTACAGACAATAATTACCTTTAGGTAAGCGGGGATGTTGAAAGGTTTGGACCTAGGTTTACAAATAGGTATCTTAAACGGTCTGTGTGCAAGCACGATGTTTGCGCACCGGAACTCATACCTTTCATCAAACTCAATGGTTGTCGGCCGTTCGAGAGGGTATACATGTCCCCTAGTGTAGACAGCAATGACTATACATACATATATGAGTACATGGTGAAGGAATTTCACATTCAGTTTCCACTTTCTCCGTTTGAATGCGAAATGTTGAATGAAATGCAGACAACACCTAGCCAACTACATCGAAACACATGGGTTTTTTGAGGGCATTCCAGATCGTTTGTAAATATTTACATACACAACCCATTGCGAATACATTAATCTTTTTTTACCAAATGAAGCACAGGGATTCGATTGGTTGGATATCTTTGGCCCTTACAAATTAGGGTTTTAAACTATTTTCCCTGTAGAAAGATTCTTTCAAAGACTTCAAGGATACTTTGTTTAAAGTGACAAACAGGAAGACTGATCCTTTGAAGCATATACTATTGAATGAAAACTATTTGCCAAGGTTTCCTTTGTATTGGTTATACCCCAGCAAGTTCAAAGGTAGGGATTAAGATCTCCTAACGGCCTAGGAAAAGCTAGATATACAATATCTCATTGATCTCAGAAATTCATTTGGGAAACCATTACCAACCAAACTTATTATGTAATCCGTTGAAGCCGATTCACCTGAGATGTTTTTCAATGGTGAGTTGCGTCTGGTTATTTATCTGCATGCATGTTTGTCATTGTCTAACATATATGTTTGTTTGTGCAGAACTGATTGGTCAGTGGGATCCCAAGCTGCTCCATGATGTAGTTGCCTCTGTGGAAACAAATGAATTACAACAGAAAGAAGAGGAGGCCTCATCCAAAATGTTAGAGCACTCCTTTCCAAATAGGGGGAACTCATTGCCAAACGACGAGTCCCCTGTGAAGCAGAGCAATCCTCAAACACTAAGGTCTTCGCAACACCAAGACGATTCATCCAAACTTTTGGAGTCCTCGGCATCGTCAAGGTACTCATTCGAGCCTTAACATTGACTATCTGCACTTGTTCTATCATCCTCCAATAATCAAAACAACTATGCACGTAACAGGACTGCTTCTCCACAAACTTCTTACAGCAATTGGCCTCTAGTTCAGGTTCCAAAGATGCTTAATCTGCCAGGACTATTCTACTCTGGGCAAGGATCTCTTGGATGGATAGACTACGTCGGTATCTGCAAAGCCGAGCATCATTCAATCTGCGAACTTAACATGGAGCCAAACTTGGTGAGGTTGATATTTGGTAATTATGAATATCCATCTACTTTTGATAAAGAGCTGCTAATTAAGTGGGAAATAAAGGAATGTTGAATTCTATTTTTGCCATGTTGAGGCGTGCAATGGCAGTGCCAGCGAGACTAATGGATTCAAACGTCGACATCAAGGAAAAACGATCTTTGGAGAATCAAGTTAAAGTACTACAGCGGGAGAAGCAGGATCTTTTAGATACACTTGATATAAAACTTATGGAAATCCGAAATTTGGAGACCTCTATTGGGGGACACAAGTCAATGCTAGAGAGCACTACAAAAAAATTTGAGGACGTTCACAATGAATATAGTGCTAAATTTTAAGAATTGGAGAAGATTCAAAGTGCCAAGATCAAGATCGTCGACGATAAATTGAAAGACATTGAGGGCGATTTGGAAGAGGCCAAAAAAAGAGCAAAAGCTGCTGAGGAAGAGGTTGATGCGTTGAGGAAGGAGGCAGCGGCTGATGCGAAGGAAGAGGCCAGGGCAACCAAGGAACTGGCTGATGCTGCCAATTTCAGAGGTAAAGATGCAGAGCATCAACTATCTTTGATCACGGAAGCTAAACACAAATGTGAAGCATAGCTCCGATCTCAAATTGCACACTTCAGTAACTTGGGACGTGAAGTGTTCGAACAGGGATTTAACAGGGCAGTTCGTCAATTTGCACTTCACCACCCCTCTCTGGATTCCTCAATTTTTGACAAGGATAAAGATGAAGTCGATGGTAAGCTCGTGGAGGATGATGTTTGAACTTTGAGACGGTGTTATCAAATTTTAGATATGTCAAATGGATGTCTTTTTTCATTAATGTTCTGACATTATGATTACAACTTTAATACTATGTGTGTGTAATGCTTTAATAATCTACGGTTTTAACATTCTTTACACATCGAAATAATAAGTCCTAGGTGAATGTTAATTTCTTTATAATAATGAACGTGTTTAAAGAAAATCAATTAATAAGTGCTAACTGAACATTGGACGATGTGTTTAGAACAGCTAAGAGAAGTTGAATAACGTTTACAATGCATTTGATGTGTGGCCGACGTGTTTAGAAACGTCTTCCAGGGCATTCAAAATCTCTACAATGAGTTGATTCGTCATAATCCAAGGTTGGTCCACGTGCTTCCCAAGTTCTCAGAGGATTAATGAGGGGTTGTATAAAGTTGACAAAGCGTTAATGAGGGGTTTTCGTGCATAATCATATTTCTGACATCTCCTCTCCTAAGATACGACGTTGTTAGGTGAGGAAAATTATATGGCATGTTAAAATGACATTATGTACGTGACTGCCATGACAAAATGCTGCCTTCGCCCTAGGACACCAAAATATACTCTCAAAACGCTGTATTTAGAGTTTCACTTTCTAATCTTTGCTTCTTAGTTCTAAAATAGGTAGCAACGTTTCAAAACTTCACTCTACCATTTAAACAAATCGTTCTCGCACCAATCTTCCTGTCGTACTTGGTTCATTTAGTAAGTTCTTTCTGCAATGTTAGACAGGGATAACGGTAAACAGATTGCCAAACCCTTACCGCGTAGGGCCATTTCCAAACCACTACAACCTAAGAGTATTTGCAAACCCTTAAAGCGCAAGGCTGAAGCTCCGACAGGGGATGAGGCACCGTAGAAAAACCTTGAAAAAGAGTCAAATACCTACATCCTCCAAACGATAATTACGCTTGGGTAAGCGGGGAGGTTGACCAGTTTGCGTCTATTTGTAGAAATAGGTATCTTAAACAAACGGCGTGCTTGTACGATGTTTGCGAACCGCAATTCATACCTTTCATCAAACTCAATAGTTGTCGGCCGTTCGAGAGGGTGTACATGTCACCTCCTGTAGACGACGATGACTATACATATGTACATGAGTACATGGTGAAGCAATTTCACATTTAGTTTCCACTTTCTACATCTGATGAGATGTGGAGCTCACTTCATTCAGTGTTGTCTCCCCTATTTTCCTTTGAGCTGAAAAAACCAAACAATTTTATGATAACTTAGCAGTCAGCTCTAGCTAGGCAAAAACTCAATTTGTAATGAGCAAAACTAAACGAAAACCAAAATTGATAGAGAATAAATCTCGCTAGTACATACCTTCACAGAAAAAAAAAGGAGTTCTTAAAAATGGTTCCAGTTCCTTAAAGTTTCCTCTGTGAGTCTCTCAACAACTGTGCCTTTCTGTTTCACTTGCAAACTGTTATGCAATGTAGAAGCACAAACTTTTTGAAAAATCTGATAAAGATATTTACCTCTAGATCATCAAGAAGTCTGAGAGGTGTATTGTCAACACTAAGGAGGTCCTTGACAGATTCGTTATAGATTTCCAATGCCGGAAACTTTAAAACAAAATCCCTTTCTATGTGTTGTGAAAAATCAAAATGTAATCAACATGGGGTTTTGACAATGAAAAGGCCATGTAGTGATTAATCGATGAGTTCAGATTTCTTTTACCTTTTTAATGTAGTTGAAAATATCTTCTATAACGTACACTGTTATACCACTCATGGTGTATGTTTTTCCACTACTAGTTTGTTCATATGCAAAAATGCTTGCTGATCAAATTTTTAATCAAAGACCAAATGAGCCAATATAGAAATTCTAGGAAGTTCATTCTTATGAAGGAAGAAAGGTAGATAAAGGGGAAAAAACATAGTTGATGCGCTTGAGAACTGAAAGAGCAACTTCCTTCGCTACTTCTTCATAAACCTCCCTTGTATGGCTATCACTACTAAATACTCGATCTACAACAAAAAAGAAAAAATAAATCAAGGTCGATCAAGAGAGGGACTTAATTTTAGCTTTTAACCCATGTTGCTCTAATGGAATTAAAGCCATGAGTATGATGTTGGTAGAATTGTTCAAATGCAAAAAAACCAAAGAACCGCTTTTTATTTCAATGTATAGAAACGCCAAATTTATGACATTTTTATATAACTTTGATTAAACTAAGATCCCAAAGTGCCCTTGATTGGAAACCCCAACACAGAGATGAAAAATTATACTTTTAGGAAGGAACCTTCGTAGTAAGGTGATTAAACTCCGTTGTTTGAGCTACAAAAAGCCAAAAGAAAAAACCTCTTAGAGGAGAATGGAAGTCAGAATAGAAATATAAAAGAAGTGAAAATGAAGAAAAGAGAAGAAAAGTAGAGAAAAGGTCAAACCTTTTGTTGTAAAGTGAGTCTTCGACGAGTTTCCATCAACATGCACCCTAGTCCTTGTTGTGAGTCACCATTCTTTCTTAACCAACCGTCAACGGCCTCGATTGTTGTGACATAGATTTCTAGCATCACCTCAGTTGCCAACCACCATGAGTGACATCAAAAAGTTTCGTTCGTTCTCCATCGATAGAGAGACATCAAGCCAAATTTTAGATCGAAACTGAAAAAAAAAAAAACAAAAACGAAAAAAGAGAGGAAGAAGAGAAAGAGTATAAAGGTTTAACCTTTTTTGTAGAAGAACCACCATATATGTGGGCCATGAAACCTAGTCAAAGAGATGGGCAGGGTTTGAATCTGGCATGGAGCAAAATGAGAATGAGAGAGCGGAGTGTTATGGTAGTGAGAATTGGAGAGCGGATGTGGCACATAGAATGAGAGAGAGGAGTGTTGAGGCAGTGAGTATGAGGGAGGTGTGGAATTAGGGTTTCTGAAATTAGGATTGTGAATTTGAAATTTGAAAATGTGAGAGAGTAGAGTGAAAGACAATGATGTAGGCGTAGAAGAGAGAGCGTGAGAGAGAAGGAAAGAGGTACGACAGGTGTAGAAAAAAGAGAGACACGTGTCGTATAAAGAGGCAGCCATGCCTTGTATTTACTATGCTGACATGTGTCGTTTTTACTTTTTCTGGTAATTTTTTTAAATTTTTGTAAGAGTGACATGTGGCAAGTTTTTTCATTTGTGCTCCTTGTATTTGTAATATATATATATATATATATATATATATATATATATATATATATAGAATAAAATCATTGTAATTGATATTTTTCTTTTTCAGATTTTGGTTTTAAATAAGAAGACAAAAAATTTATCGGTCAATACATTACATGATTCAATATAAATTTACATTGATGTAATCCTTTGTTTGTATGTTGAACTAATAATAAATGTAAATACGTGACATAAGATCTTTTTCTGTACTTGTTATGCAGTGTAGTAAAATTGGTTGCATTATTTCTATGAAGGAATAATTATATGGGTAAGCTTATTTTTTTTTTCATAAATTTGTATATTGACATAATTAAATTTTAGGTGATTTTACATTTATTGAAACTAATTATATACCTTTATA
>Ga0099825_1004405_pt1 | contig 18475 bp, 11 predicted proteins | sample SiratroredBW_FD_76838 | JGI IMG/M metagenome (GOLD analysis project Ga0099825, IMG submission 76838) | Root nodule microbial communities of legume samples collected from California, USA - Siratro red BW | ecosystem: Host-associated > Plants > Roots > Nodule | place: USA: California | collected...
AAATATATATATATATATATATATATATATATATATATATATATATATATAAATCTTAGCATTGCAAAAGCATAAACTTTAAATATTAAAACATTTTAATTAAAAGAGTTCATTAGTCTAGTTAATATTATAAAAAAAATTAATAAAAAAAGTTGAATTTAAAATGAGTTAGACAATAACTAGTAAAAAAATAAATTGAAACATATTTAGTGAATTTAAATTTAACTCAATTTTAAAAAATTACTTATAAAATAAAATTTGTATTTATTTATAAATTATTAAAAAATTTCGTACTTAAGATATGTCCAATAATATAATAATATCTGTATGAATAATAATTTCATATCTAAAGCCAATATGAATTTGTAAAACAGAACAACTTATCTCTTTGATCTTATTTCTTTTCAGCTATACAAAATTGTAGCACCAAGAGGGTTTTGGATCCGGTTAGGGGCTGCTGCAAAACGCCATAGCGGGAGAAACTCTTTTCAAAGTATTTTTATGTAGTTTATAATGTAAACTCTATACATATATAACAAGAACTCTGCACATAACCATGCATTAGTGGTTATTTTATGCTAAAACCAACCTAGTAGGCTTATTTCAAAGGTTATCTTGGTTGCTACAACAGCCATGTCTGCCATACTGAAACACTATGCTACAGTGGTTTCCATAGCTGCCAAGGGCCACTCCACCCTCAATTTTCTTATCCCTGAGCATCAAAGCAGTTTGCCTTAGATCAAGAAAATAAATTTCTTTATAAGCAAGAAGGAGTGTGCTTAAGGATATCAACTAATAATTTTAGCATAAGTAGTCGTCTCTCCTGTCATAAGTGTACTTTATTTTGGATTTTTTTACGAGGAAGAACTGAAATAGATGCCTTTAGTAAAAAAGTCAACAATTTCAAAAGCTAAATTTCTGAAAAATAACATCATGAGGTCTAAACTATAGTTTTAGTTAAAACATAAAAAATTCAAATAGTGAGTATCATAAAAACTTCAAATTCTTTCTAAGATAGAGTAATCAGACCATTTGATGATGGATGGAAATCACTTAAGCTTGGTTGTTACTTTAACAGTAAAAGTAGAAGAATAATTTATTACTTTTTATAAATATATATTAAAGTTTTATAATTAATAATAAGATTTTATAAGAAAAACTTACTATAACATCGATAAGTTTTGGAGGTATTCACATTGATAATTTTGTGAGGAGTAGAACGAGTAGGTAACCACTGATTTTATATTTCTGTTCTTTTGTCATTATTTGATTTTTCAACTCTTAGAACTTCAATTTTAAATTCTTAAATATAATTTTGTTCACCTAAATTAGTAGAAATAGAAATATCACCAAATTTACATGATATAAATATAATTTAAAAAATAAAATGAACCAAACATAGAAATAGCCAATTATTAAAAAAATTTGAGACTCTTCATTTATGTATGTTCCAAAAAGACTGAAATTAAAACTAAAAATAAAATTACAAAAATTAGAAAATAATAAGAAATAAAATTAAAGAAAGAGTAAAGATATATAAATATAAACCTTCAAAATTGTTTCTAAATGTTACAAAACAAAAAAGTTTGTTTTTTAATTAAAAGATTTTAAATCTTCAAAAATTATGTATTAAGTTTTTTTATCATTAAATTTCATTTCTTTTTCAAAGAGTGAAGAATATAAAAGAGTATGTTTTGGGCCCAGGCCATTAGGTATTATAAAAAATAAAACGAAACGTGAGAACGTGGAAGAAAAGTAGCGCCACCAAAACAAACAAAATTTGCAAATAAAAAAAGCACCATAAAATTAAAACAAAATCAGAAAAGTTAGAGGGGCACTTGGCAACTCCAGGCGGAAATGAAAACTATATCTACAAAGAAAAAAAATATATAAAAGGGGTACACACCTTTTCCTTGTTTTACAGTGCTTAGTTTTTGTTGTAGATTACAGAAATAGTAGAATTTAAAAAAATATATATAATAGATAAATTAAATTTATAATTATTTAAAATGAGGTTATCGATTGCTCTTGTAAAAGAAGAGAGGAGTTATTCATTAATAATTTAATTTTTACCTATTTTATAAAGGTATTTTGCTTTGCTATATACACTTCCTTTTAGGCCCAATTTACACCCCATACATGCCTAAATGAGACACAAGCCTTCATCCTCAAGTCGAATAGGCAAAGAGACTTATAACTTTTTTCGTGGCATTTTTTACATGTGGTTTGCTCTCAGTAGCTTTTTAGAATTTTTCTGAATATGTCATTCGAAAGCCAAGTGAGGATTATATCCTTTCGAAGACTGAGTTTCATTGATTTTCCATTTGGAGGCTGAGTGAGGATTATATCCTTTTGGGAGTTGAGTTTCATTGATTTGTCATTCGAAGGCCGAGTGAGGGTTATATCCTTTCGGAGGCTAAGTTTCGACAATCATATTTATAATATACTCGTCATTCGGCGATCAAATGTTTGGACTCATTTCTCAATAGTCAAATAGACTTGCCCCTCAGCAGTTGTATATTTAAACTCGCCATTTTAGCAGTCAAATGTTTGGACTTGTTCCTCGACAGTCAAATAGACTCGCTCCTTAACAATCATATATATATAAACTTGTCATTCGGTAATCAAATGTTTGGACTCACTCATCCATAATCAAATAGACTTGTTTCTTAACCGTATATATAAATTTTTCATTCGATAGTTAAATGTTTGAACTCGCTGCTCGATAATAAAATAGACTTATCTTTTAACAGTTTTATATATAAACTTGTAATTCGATAGTTATTAAAGTTGCTTATCAACCGTCAAATAAGTTTCTCGATTTCTTGGTGTGTTATTATTGGTCTTTCCAAAATGTTTAAAATATCTAAATTTTCTTCTTGTCCTCAAGTCTGTCATTCCCTCAAGTCTTTCGCTCCTTTGAAATTTGACATTTGGTAAAGTTGACTTCCACATCCCCTTCCTCGAGAGGAATTCATTATAAGAAAATAGCATGAATGTGGAGAGCGAAACATGATTCAATATAACATTTTATGGATAGCTTACTTTGTGTTTTACTCAAGAGAAACATGCTTCTGTCTAATATCGTGTGGTAAAAAAAAAACATTGCAGTTTGGATGTTATGAATATGAAAAAGGATAAAACCTCATTTTGCTCTTTGTTTTCTAATAATAATTATTATTATTATTATAAAAAGGATAAAACCTCATTCATAATAATAACATTATTATATTAATAATAATAACATTATTATTATTATATTAATAACAATAATAATATTACTATTAATATAATAATAATATTAATGATATCAATAATATTAATAATAATATTATTAATAATAAAAATATTATTAGTAATAATGATAATAATAATAATAATGTTAATAATAATAATAACAATAACAATAACAATATGATTAATATTAATAGTAATATTATAATAATAATAATAATTAAAAATAATAATAATATAAATATTTGTATTACATACAGATTAAATCCTTTATACTATCGATGTAAATCCATATGTAAAAATTCGTATGTAATGTTGATTTTCCATACATATACAAATTCGTATGTAATGCTAATTTTATATACGGATTATGTAATATCCTAAATACAATTCATATATAATGTTGATCTTACATATGAATTTTTATCCGTATATAAAATTTTATATATAATATAGATTTTATTTATATGTAATTTTCATACCTAATTTATGATTTGTTTTAGTGGATCAGTAAATTCACTAAGTTACATAATTTATGATTTTTTGAGTGGATCAGTAAATTCACTAAGAATGAATCTAATATTACAACACTAAGAATATCTTGCTAGTAAATAGTGAAATCTTAAGTTAAAAGAAAATTGTTCATTAAGAAGTCATATTTATCTTAACAACAGTTGCCAAGTCACGTGTTTATTTATTTTGTTAGGAACTAAAAATGCTAAATTAAATTAATGTGATCGACAGTCTTATCACTAGATGGTTTTGAATCACTAGATACTTCTTCACAATTCGGCAGTCAAAAAAGGTGTAATGGTAAAGAAACAATAAAAAAAAATAAAAAACTGGCTTGGGCTTGGGCTTGGCATAAAAAAATGCAGATAGTAAAAAAGTGAACAGGGCAAAAAAATAATATTGGGCTTGGCCCAAGAACAATGTCTAAAAGAAAAATAGTTAGTAAAAAAGCGATTCAGTAAAGAACAAAACAAAAGAAATATGGGTCAGAAAGTCCAACATTTATACAAGAAAGTGGTACAAATACCAATTTTTTTTTGTTTTTTTTTTCATCCAGACAAATTGGGTATTGAGAGCGTTAACTTCACTCTAACTCACGAAAATTGAGGAAACAGTCCCATATCACATACCAAAAGTTGTACCACCCTGTGTTTTATCTGTACATGATTCCTCCACCCGCTTCGACAGTTGTTCCACCAATCGCTCGCCGGAGTCACAGAACCCTGCCGGAATTTTTGTGTCGTGATTGACGAGATTCACAGCTACGTCTTCCATATCCCATATATCGTCATACATATTTCTATGTCATCCACCTTAGAAACCGTAAACGAATTAGAGTCAGAAATGCATATCGCCTAGACCACCACCTGTTCCAATTGGAGGAGCATGTATCATGACACTCTTCTTCTACTGTAATCCAATACACTTTTTCGTTGATTTTGATACCCTTTGATACTTCTGCTTTATCCGACGCCTGAATGTTTATCTTCAGCCTAGCATATTCAATCCTCTCCCAATCTCTCGTCGCTTCATCTACTTCGACAAGGACCCCTACATACCGTGCTATATATTTGAAGCACTCAAGTGTCCAGAGATTTAAGGGTAAACACCTGCCTCTCGGGGGTTTGTCACACCACGCTTCAAGCACCTCAAATAACTCCATCATGCATTCCTTATTTTCGGTGATAATGTCTTTCAGATTAGCCCCTTCACTAGCAGTTAATAACACATCCTTGTCTCCAAATAGTTTAGGTCGCTATTTACTTTACACCTCTGGGGCATGTATAGAAACAGGTGACTACAGCAAAGTAACTGTTATGTGTAAATTATTTCAAATTCAAAACTACTGATATACACTGACTTGCACATTGTAGTGAATCTTGCATAAAAAAAATTTGAAAGAGAATAGTATTTTTTTTATCAAAAACAAATAAGTTTATACATAATAAAACATTTAGAGCTTAGTTTATATACATATTTAATCACAAAACATAACAGCAAAAAAGCATGAATTTATGTCCATCCAGTTCAGCTTCAAACAGTTTCCATGACTGTTACAGTCTAAAATCTGAAAACAAAAGAATCTTTATTCGTAGGATATGGATAAGTTTCTTGATGTGTTCTTCTTCGTCTTTCCTCTACTGCTTAAAATCTCTAGATTTCCTTCTTGTTCACAAGTCTATCATTCATTCCCTTATCAGTTTTCGCTCCTTTGAATTTGACATTGGTAGAGTTTACTTCCACGTCACCTTCCTCTAGAGGAATTCACTAAAAGAAAATAGCATGAATGTGGAGGGCAAAATATGATTCTATATAGTAACATTTTATGGATAGCTTATTGTGTGTTATACTGTTTTATTGAAGAGAAACATGCTTCTGTCTAATATCGTGTGTTAAAAAAAACCATTGCAGTTTTGAAGGTATGAATATGAAAAAGGATAAAACCTCATCTTGCTCTTTGTTTTCTAGCAATTATTTTTCCTTAAAAGAACAATTAAAAACAATTCTGCAATGTGGATTAACCATTACATTTATCTGTCACCAGTTGAGCAATACACCCACCCAATGATTGAGTCTACAGTTCTTTAAAGAACACTTCTTTATAACTAAATATAAGCATAAAGGAAAGCACCTTAAGTTTCATAGACTACGTCTAAACTCATCTTTCTAACAGGAGTTATGAGACAGACAATAGATACAGCAGAAAAAAATCATAATATTTAGGAATTGAAATAGTTCATGGTATGCAAATGACCCCAACTAGTCTTAACAATTTTATCTTCGACGTTGAATAATTATATACCGGAAGGTGAGTTACCTATCTTGGGTCAACAATTCTTCTTTCACAAGCTAGTTCAAATCTGCATATATGAAAGAGAAAATCAGAAAAAGTTTTAGACACAGCTTGCATGATTAAATCTATATATGCTTGTTGTAGAAAATATTTCCAAAAACATTTTTAAAACTCACACCACACCAACTGTTGCAACAATAGAAGTTGTATAGTATGGGAATACCATTTGAAATGGCCATAACTGAAGCAACTTGGGAGGTTAAGGAAACTATATAAGGATATTTTTCCCATTTCAACTTTGAGGACAAAATTTTTAACCTAATTAAAATTGATTATAAATGTTGTGTTGGCTAGGATTTATTCCCCATCTCCTATTTTGTTGGTTAGAATTGTTGCTAATCAAGTTTGAACAGTACCAACACTGCAATGGCTAGTGACATGCTAAAATGCTTTAATGTCAATCATAGGGAATAACCTCCAGTAATTCCTGAAGAGCCTATGTATATTATGGACTATGTGCAGAATACGTTACACTCTACAAGAATAAAAGGTTTTCCCATCTCTCATATTTTTTGTTCCCTATCTTTCAAAATGCCCCCTTCCAATTCAACAAACATCATCAATATTAATTTCTTTAAATTCCTGAAAGTCTAGCAATGAACACCCAAATTTTTTTAGTTGAGACACTGCAGCAATAAGGCCCCACTACCAGGAAAACTCTCAGTGAAAGGAAGGAAGCAAACCTTGTTTCCTCTTGCGCAGCAATATCAGCTTTGTTCTTCAAGCTAGTCTTTGTTCTTCAGGTTAAAAACATAGTAAACTCAAATTGAATTTGATTTCATTTAATGAAATGTTGTAGGGCCTTTCTACTCAATACTTGTCGTTGTCATCTGAAGTACTGATTAGACTTCTACTCCATCTAGACAATGTTTGTTATTTTATCTTATTATGCTTACAAGTGCTATGAGCACCATGTGGTGTAGCATTTTTATGTGAGCCAAGTACCATCTGAATTCTGAAATTATTATTTTTTAAATATAATTTTATTAATAATGGTTTGATTGACTTCATTTCTGAGAGATTTCCCTTCATAGTTTTTAAGGAATGTTTCTTACCTTCTTAGTTCTGACAAAAAAAATAGTAATATTCTCTCTCTTTTTGTTCCAAATGGACCTGATAGGCAAATTAGCCTTACATGCTTGGGTGGGGAAGGTAAAGACACAATCATTGTTTCCTATCCTTTCCTTTTTCTTTCTGAATTTTCCATTGCACTTTTATATATCACCGAAAATTAAGTTTGAAGTTAATGGAATTTATAGGCTTAATTGAATGTTTATGAATCCTTACAAATATATTACTTTTTATGTTACGTAATTAGAGGATTACATTTGCATTATAACCGGCTATTGCAAAGGGGGTAACATTTACTAGCGGCAAGGACTGTTTCCTGCATAAATCAATGATCTGAGTTATTCATTAGACAGAGAATGCCATGTAATGATTAGAAGTAAAATGTTTGATTAGCTCTCTGCATGTGACCTATCTTAACACATCCCTTTGGGTGAAGCCTTCTAGACTTGAAATGTGGATAAAATCCAAACTTCTATCTTCTGCAGAAGCTACACTGAACTTTATCACAGAAGGAAAAGATTTGGTTTGAAAGCAAATGAGAAAGAATTCGTTAATAAGTTACAAGATGTACAACATGCAACAAAATTACAAATGACAAATAGATATTAGTACAACAGCATAAACATCTCAGTCCACACACCAAAATACAAGTTAGGAATCAGTACTAGCAGCTTGAATACGGTTAATCCCTACATATTGTTATCAGAAGCTACGGAAAGAAATTGTTATTTTAAAATTTTAATTAGTAATGTAGGAATAAATGTGCAAATTTACTGGACCGTCTAAACACACAAAATACTAGACAATAACAAAAAAATCACAAGAACAGATGGAAGATAAACAAGAAAGATATAAGAAAAAATTGCACAGATTTACGTGATTCAACTGAAACTCAATATAAAGTTTGTTAGTAAAATCTTAATTCGAAGTTAAAGAAAATTGTTCATTATAAGTCTCATTAGAATGCGTGAAACAATTGCCAAGTCACGTGTTCAGTTATTCTATTAGTAATTGGAAATGCTAAATCAATTTGATAGACAGTCTAGTAAGAAGCTTTGATCAAAATAGACACTTTTAAATCACTAGACACTTCTTCACCGCTGGACGGTCTACTAAGTAATCTAAGAACCTTTTAAGATAGGTTTTACTGAACCAGATCTTCTCAAGTAATATGATGATTTTGATAGGATATGGCAGATAGATGTTAATTCGTTGCAATAACATAAATGACCACAGGATAAATGACTTTGCGATTCCATGGGTCCCATGTATTATAAATTGGGAATTATCATGTAATCCATGGAAAAAAAACTGGGAAGGAAACTTTGTACTTCACTTCTCATCTTCCATTTGCCTTCAATCTCTCGTATTCCTTTTCCGTATTCCTATTCTGCATTTCCATTCTATCCCTTAGAAAGTCTGCAAATGGTTGTCTCAGTTGTTAGTAGCTGTGGAATACCTTCATACCAATTGGGTACTCTAACAAATATCTTAGGTACTACTTATTCTTATATCCTGGCAAAGAAATTCTTATATGGTGTTTATATTAATGAAACTTGTTTCTATTTCATTGTTCCAAACCTATTTCTTACTAAAGAAAGTAACATTCCACCAGGAGGCTTTATTCTTTGAATGCTCATCACTATAGGTTTACGTGTTCCATGTTGTCTAAATAAAATATGCTCATCATGTGTCCTTTTTTCCTTCAATTGGTCATGGCAATAGAGTCCATTTTTGAAATGATATATTATATTCTTTCAAATGTATCTGCCATGTTTTGACAGATATGAATATACGGCAACATATTCAACTTCAAACTTTTCACCATTTGACTATTACCAAAATCTCAATTGGAAACTTGATGACAGTGATATTCTTAATTAAAAGATAATAATAAGAATTTCTTATCTACTCATCTTATTTGTGATGAGGAAAAATCATTTGGTCTAATTTTATTCTTCCTACTAAGAAGACTTTGGTGTTCTGGATGTTTCTGCATACATAAGTGTTTGCCTACTGATTTGGATGCTCAGAAAATAAGTATTTCTCTTTATTCTATATACTCCCTATGCATGATGCAAGTTGAGGATATTGATCATCCATTTTTTAATTGTTTTGATGATTCTTTATATGGACTTTTAGAAATATTTTTGCTAATCTTATGGATTTAGCTGCTAACTTTATTTTTTTCATAGCTCCTTATAGTCATCTAATTCATTTGGTTAAGTTTTTTATCATTACTTTTCCTTATGAATGATATGAAGGATGAGGAATTTTACCATAATTTAGAATCTTATTAGTACGAATACTGTTTTTTATTCTAAAGATATTGTCTCCTATGCAAGTTTTGTAGCTCTTTACTAAATTTAGTTGGATTAAGGTCAAGACTAATGGAACTGTTAGAAATGCTCTTGATTTTGTAGCTTTGTAAGAGTATTTTCAAGGACAGTCATGGGAATATATGGATAGTTTTTCTGCTTTATTGGGTATTCAACATGCTTTTTGTTCTAAAGTCATGAATACAATTTTTGCTATTGAATATGCTCAATTGAAGAATTTTAAAGGGTTTTGGTTAGAGTGTGATTTTTCTTTCTTTTAGTTGGACTTACAATTTGGACTCTTAAAGGTAGAGGGCTTAAGTATATCCAACTTTGTACTATCATAAATTTTAAAGTGATTCATATCTTTAAAGAGAGTAATAGTTATGATGATAAATTCATTAATTTTGATGTGAAAAATAAGATTGAGTCTATTTGTATGATATTTTATCTGATTGTATTGAGTTGGACTTTTTTTTTCATAATATGTTTCTACTCCCTTTATTTTGTTTACAAAAGATTTTTTTTTTTATTTTGTACGTGTTTTAGTGTGATTTTCTATAATTTTTGTTTATTTTTTATTTATGTTACTTTTTCTAATAATAGTTTTTCATGCAACCATATGTTAAATTTTAGAATGTAAGTCTATATAAGGTATCAAAATCTATAATGTCTAACATGAATTTTTTATTGAAAAAGAAAACAATAATTTTTTCCAGAGACAACTCAACTATTTTTTAAATATTTCTTATAACCTGGTGAACATCTTCTAACAAGCAATTTTAAATATTAATGCATTTATTAAATCTCTCATAGAGATTCTCTTAATTATTAGTTTTGGAATTTAAGGAGGTTACAACATGTTTTGGATAATCTTAATTATCACAACTGTAAAACCTTGTTATAAAATTTTAGAAAAAAGAGGGCTTTCAATATATGTACATATGTATATATATACATATGTATATATATTATAGATAATCATAAAAATGATATATTATAACTGTCTTTTATATTATTTAGTAACAAGCCTTTTTTTAAATACAGTGAATACATACAAAGATTATTATCAAATATATATTAATTATATATTTTTGAGCAACCAAAATAATTCAGTATCAATTTATCATTCAATTACAAAATTCACCACTAAAATAATAGCTGCATTTAGCCATTCAGACTGAAAAGTCACTCAAACATATAAATGGAATATTTAGTTGATTTAGTTGCTATTTGATGATAATTACAACTAAATTATTCCAGTAAGTAATTAGTTTTTTTCTCTTGTACATGACTTAGTTGTGTAGAGAAATCTACACAAGTGCAGTTAAGAAGCTGGAACCTCAACCTTGAGTAGATAAATCCTTGTCCCAAAATTTTCATTTTCATTTTCTAGAAGAAAAATATATTTAGATGTAGTGGTAGTGGGATTCCTCCAACCTGTATACAACTGTAAACATAAATGGCATACAATATATCCGTGACCTCACTTATTGCCCCTTAATCACAGTTCTTGAATTTCAAAAACCATCAGCAAAAAGCTAACAAGCAATACAAAGACTCTGGTCAGTAGTACTTCGATCCTCACAATTAAACCAGTATTAGCAGTTTTGTTCTAATATAAAGCCAAAAGTGTGTGAAGATGTGATTCACACAGACCCAGCAATAACAGTTTTGTGGGATGGTTCCCAAAAGCCACCCCAATCAACACTCAGCACAGTAATCCCGTGCCCACATCGCTTTTACTTGGAGTTTGAAAAGCATACCCCTTCATTGCTTCCCTGAAATTGACAAGAGGAAGCATGAATACATGAGTTGCTTCACCCATATGGTTTTTCCAATGTCATGTTTTATTTCTCAACAGAAAAAAATGTTCCACTGCATTTGGTCTCAAGTAGTTAGTGCTACTACTATACAGTATACAACCACATAATGTTCCAGAACATTTAATCTACCCTTTTTCAGTAACCACAATGACTATCACATGACATGATTCTTTGTATAGGTTCCACTTCTCCAATTAGACTACAACTAACCTGTAGCCAAATTTTGTCACTCATTAAACTTGTTTCTATACGTAATTCAGGATTATCCCTTATTGATTTTAAACAGTTTATGGAATTTAGGGTCTAGACTGATTTCAAATACACAAAAGTTATATTGGTTCTTAACCCGATCATTATGCCCGATTATGTATATAAAATGTGTAACCCGAGAGTAAAACCCTTTTTAAAAGTAAAATTCTGCCAATTGAACACTCAACTAAAAATGTTGTCTCATATGACATAGAAATGAAAATAAAAAGATAAAATTAAAAATTTGGCCGAAATCCAATATAAAATGATGCTGGCTCAATGATCCAAAACAAAATGTGGTGCACATTCAATATGCAAATAATAGAATTGATTTGATTTTTTTCGTCTAGACAAAATTAGACTGACAAAATTATACGGAGAAAATTAGATGTCGATAATTATTCAGTTCAATAATTTATGGTACTAATTAATTTTTATTAATCTGGTAATGGAACATTTTGATCAATGATGTGTATCCTAAGAAACCGTTTATAGCTTTATATTATAATTAACATTTATTTTTATTTATAATAAAAGTATACCTTATAGGTTAAATAAATTCATTGGATGAATAAAATAACTTATTATAGATTTAATCAACTCAATCATATTAATACATGTAGCAAAGCATCAGAAGACAAAATTTAATCTGCAATTAATCAAATTAGGATTTGCAAGCTCAACAAATTATAATTAACACAAAAGAGAACAGAAAATCTTTGACAGCAAAGGAAAGCTCCTTATGAGTGCTAATTTACAAATAAGGAGACAACATTACGAAATTGAAAACATCAATTACCTCATTTTGGGTCCAGGAATTATAAATAGACCTATGTCTTTTTTATTAGTTTGGACTGGTCTACTCCATAAGTTAGAGTGAGTCTATCACACATAAATCATGCTGAATTTGTGTGAGTGTCATATTTAAGGAAGAGTTCAAATTACTTGTCATGTGATTTTTTTTGTGTCTAGTTCTATGTGTAAGGGAATTCAAAATATCATTTTAAGGATATACAAAAGACTGAACAATCCTCTTGTCTTGGCTAACATATAAATATAAAATACTTTCACTAATGCTAATAAAGCACTACTTTGTCAAATCTTAAGAGAATAGTTTATGAGTTTTTTTTTTTTTTTTACTTGTTCAATATTGTTCATTTTATTTATCTTTATAAATATAAAACTTTTGTTTACTTTACATTCTTTATAAACCATTCATAATCCAGGAATAATATGTGATTCGTACAATTTAAAATACAGTTAAAAAGTTGAAAAGATATAAAATATATATTGTATAAATTTCCAAAAGGTAATTATAAATTTTAAAATGGTTTATAAAAGCAATTAAAGGTCTCTTTGTGTCAATAACTTTAATTTTATATTATTTTTTCTTTCTTTGGATTTCTTACAAAGACCACATACAGGTCTTAAATCCCTATCGTCATCTTACATAACTTGACCGAACTTTTTTTTCTCTTTAGAATTAGAATTTGATATACCAAATTAAATATTAATCCTAAAAGTATAATTTCTAAATATTGATTATACCATTTGATAAATGCATAATCATATTTTATTTAGTAAAGTTCTTTTGATTATGATAATGTATTATTAAAATATTTGTTTATAAATTATATTACTAATGCATGTACAATATAATTATTTACTATAATTTTTTAATGGGATGTCTTTTCTACGTAATCACTTAAAAACTGATAATTTTAAAATTTTCAAATCATTTTTAATGACAGTTTTTCTGTTAATTGTGGTGAAAAATGGATAAATGATATAATTATGAGAGAAATTATTATAGAAAAAAGGATATCTTAGACAATTTTGTAATCAATTGTCCAAAGTAGAGATATGGCAATTATTTTTATAGTCATTGAAAAGGCAAGAGTATTAATTGTGTAATTAATTTGAATAATCCTTATTAAAGGTTAGTTCTTCCAATTTTTTTATTCTTTCTACATACTTTTGAAGCTTTTTATAGTCTGATATCACTTATTATTTTTATTTTTTTCTTCAAAAAGAAAAAAAAAAAAAAAGATTATGTTCATTACTATTGTATTGTGTTGTTGTCGCATTGCCATGTTGACACCATCTTGCTTTTGCAAGAATAATAATTGTGCCTATATACAAACTTTTAGTGCTTTACAAGATGAATAATAAAAGATCTTGTTATGTAGAATACCTCTACATACCAATAAATAAACTATCATTGCCTAAATGATTTACTATGCAGAATTGAATATTTTCTTAATGCATGTCTTGTTCTGTTTTAGTGTTATTAATATATATTAACTATTTATTATTGGTTTCATGTCATTAGAACTTTGAATATTCTTATCAATTCAAATCTTTTTAACTTAAATGATTGTTTAAATATATAATTTTGATATTTTTATACTCAAATTTGAAAAAGAAAATTGTGTTCATAAAAAAGTAACAAACTCTTTATAGAGACAAGTAGAAATAGTGTTCATAACAGAAGTAGTATATAGAGATGAATTTATTAATTCATTGAATCTTAAATATCTATACCGGTAAACGAATATAATTGATATCGGTTTAAAAATCTAAATAGTTTAAAAACAATTTTATGCTTTTAACTTTTTTAAATAATTAAATTTTTTTACTTCAAATTAAAATAGGAATTTAATCTATAATAATATATTTAGAAATTATTTTTAAATATTTTATAATTAAATAAGAGGTAAAAGGAGATACAGATAATACTAATGAGTTCCTAATTACAGGATTAATTTTCTCTCACATATATCACCGACCTAGCCTAGTACAAAATGTTTTAGATTCTATTAAATAGTACCAAATGTTTTAGATTCTATTAAGTCCTCCCTAAAGTATGTGTCTTATATATACTCATCATCTCTGCTATCCTAGAAATAACTTTTTAGGGGTTATATATACCATCTTTAAACATATGTTCAGCAAAGTAAATGTATGATTGGCAATCATAATAGGTTCCAATAAAGACCTTCTTTAAATTATTAATGACCTTTTTGGACAACTTATTAAACTCATTACAGTAATTCAATTCTGACTACAGACATGTTCTTGACTGGACAATAGTCTGGAAAGACACTAGTTTATGGTTGCAAATAAGCACTGTGATTTCTAGTACTGAAACGTGCTGATAGTCTACTACTCATGAGAGAGCTATATGGTCAAATGGAACAAGAGGAATGACTAATAGAATAAATGTACTGTTGTTTTTTTTAATATGATATACTACTGATAAATGGGGTCTGTAGGACTTTTATAGATATGCTTCCTCACACACCTTAGGAATGAATTATTTTAAGGTTTGGGACACCCCTTTTATACACCATATTAATTTTATATTTTGTTGATTTAGATTTTGTGCTATTTGAGACAAAGCTAATATGAAATATCAACTCAAAAAAAAAATAGATTTAGAAATTTGAAATATAAAATGTAAATAAACGAAAATATCTTTCATGTAAAATTTACTAAATTGACTTTCTAACAAAATTTTTCTTTCAAAATGTGAAATAGATGATAAGTGTTAGTTTTGAGTATATTTTATATGAGAAAATTTGATTATTTTTTGTTTTAATTGTTGTTTGAAATATATTATCCCTAATTTGAGAATTTTTGAATCCAAATATAGGTTCTTGAGTTTTGAGATGAATGAAACCATTTAATTCTAATTCTTGTGTAAATTTCAGGTTATTAAGAATGAAGAAAATGAAAGACTGGAAGATGCATGAAAAAAAAAATAATTAAAGCACTGAGAAGAGAAGTTGAAGATTTGCTCAAGCAAGAATGACATGCTTGAGCGAGCGAGAGTCATCTAAAGACGAAGCGTCAATACAGAGAGTAGCTCGCTCAGGCGAGAAGAGCTCACTTAAGCAAAATGAGCTCACTCGGGTGAAAATGACTAGCTCAAGCGAGAATTGTCCACAGAGAGGGTGATTTTTACTGAAGGACTTGCTTCAGCTAGATATGACTTGCTTGAGTGAGAAAACTTTTACGAAGATAGGTATTCATTTAGCTTTAGCAAAAATTGACTAGCTTAAGCGAGAATCCACTAACCAAATGATGAATAGAGTTTAAAAAGGACATTTTTCTTATTACTTGACATGGTTTTTAGAAAGCAGTTGAATGAAACAGTGAAGAAAGCCAAGAAAAAGTTACTCTCTTTTGTAATATTTCCAATCTTTTAGTTTGTAATGGCTACCATGAGTGGCTAACTCTTCTTTCTTGGGATTGAATGTAATATATTTGAACTTATGTATTTTGGTGATATTTATGTATAATATTACGTTCTTACTCATTATTGGTATTTTCATTTTGTGCTTATTGCATGATTCTATCTGATCAATAGACTCTTGAGTTTAATCCTTAGATTTAACTAGAAAGTAATTATAAGAATATGAACTAGATAAAAATTTTCAATATATTGTAATGCTAAGGATAAGTTTCAATGTATTGATTGCTTTATAACATCTGCTCTCAATGTTGGGTGATTTACTAGATATACAAAGAATCAGTGTTTAAAAAATTTCCTTATGAATCTCATGCTTGGAGAATCAATATTTATGATTTTATATGTGCATCAATATTGAGTAGTTCTAAGTATTATATGTTTTTATGAAAAAAGAATAATATAAATGAGTGAGATAGATGAAGTTCAATCTCAACCTCTAATTAAATCTTCTAAAATTACTTGTAGTGTTGCGTTTTAACTTTATACACAAAATTTATTTTGTGTTTTTCATTTCTTTAAACAAAATCATTATCCATGTCTATGTACTTAGTGAGTATTGCAATCTAAAATTTTACTTGAAATTGTTCCTTGTGGGTTCAACACTTATACTTCAAATCATTATACTACTTTTAATTTGATACACTTGTTGAAGGAGTCAACAATAGACGACAATCATCAAAAGATTAGAATCGTCTTTCTTTTACTTAATATCTCAGTTGTTCTTAATCCACTTTTAACTATATCGTCATTTACCTCAAAGTATCCATTTTTTTAATACAAGTGAAATTGGTTTAAATGTGTGGAAAAATCCAGTGAGTCTTGGATCAAATCCCCTATCCCTTTATATCTCTTTATCCCTTTATATCTTTTTATTGGAAGAAAGATAGATTTAGAAGTTTGAAATATAAAATGTAATTGAACAAAAATATTTTTCATGTGAAATTTATCAAATTTCTTTCTAACAAACATTTTCTTTCCAAAATGCAACACATAGACGACATATGATCAAAAGTTTAGAATCGTGTTTCCATGACTTAACACCTCCAACCATTGTTCTTAATCCACTTCTAACTATGTTGTCATTTACTCCAAAGTATCCAATTTTTAGAACAAGTGGATTTGGTTTAAATGTGTGGAAAAATCCCATGAGTCTTCGAAATCAAATCCCCCAATATTTCTTTCTAAGAAAAAATGATAAATTCAAAAGTTTGAAATATAAAATGTAATTGAACAGATATATCTAAAATTTACTAAATTGGCTTTCTAACAAATATTTTATTTTTTTAAATGTGACACACAGACGATAAATCATCAAAAGTTTAAAATTGTGTTTCTCTTACTTAACACCTAAATTGTTCTTAATCTACTTTTAACTCTATCGTTATTTACCCTACAATACCAATTTTTTTGAACAATTGAAATTGGTTTAAATGTATGGAAAAATCCAGTGAGTCTTTGGAATCAATTCTCTTAATATCTCTTTCTAAAAAAAAAAGATTTAGAAGTTTGAAATATAAAATATAATTGAACAAAAATATCTTTCACGTGAAATTTACCAAATTGGTTTTCTAACAAACATTTTCTTTCTAAAATGTGAAATTGGTTTTCTATCAAACATTTTCTTTCTAAAATGTGACACACAGATCACCACGTATTATCAAAAGTTTAGAATCGTGCGTGTTTCCTTACTTAGCACTTATGCTATTTTTAATCACTTTTAACTTTGTCATTCACTTCAAAGTATCCATTTTTTAGAATACGGAAATTAACTTAAATGTGTAGAAAAATTTAATGAGTCTTAGAATCAAATCCTTCAATATCCTTTTTAAGAAAAAAGATAAATTTATAAGCTTGAAATATTAAATATAATTGAATAAAAATATCTTTAATGTGAAATTTATAAAAATATCCTTTCTAAGACATGTTTTTTTAACATAAAAAAATAAATGACTCCAACCCTTATATACAAATTCTCTTTCTAAGACATGAGACATAGATACATATAAAAAATTTAGAATTATATTTCTCTTGCTTAATTCACTTTTAACTCTATATCAAAGTATCTATTTTTTTAAAACAAGTGAAATTGGTTTAAATGAATGAAAAAATCCAATGAGTATCGTAATCAAATCCCCCTGTTACTCCTTTCTAATTATATTTATCAGACAAGAAACACAAAGTAAATGAAGAGTATTTGTAACAAATTGGATTATTAATACCGATTTAGAAACAGACCATTGATAGAAGTTGAAACTAGATCCACAAAGTCCCGAAACAAGAGTAGCATTTATTTAATGGTAATTTAAAGCTATTTAACATGCTAATGCATGTCCATAACACTAATTATTATAAATGGTATGCACTGCTACTCATTCTTTTCTCCCTATCTGCTCCAGATCGACCTTCTCACACTGCCTTGCGCTTCCTGGGGTTCACTTTGACTTCAGCTGGCTTTTTTGCTTCCTACAAAAAACCATGAGAAAAAACACGCAAAAGTTTCTTACTAAAGGGGGAAAAGCCAAAAAAATTCTTAATTAGATTCTGATGTGACTCTTAACAAGAAAAGGTAAAAAAAAAAAAAAAAAAAAAAAAAAAAAAAAAAAAAAAAAAAAAAAAAAAAAAATAAGGAGAAAAAAACAATAAAAAAAAAAAAAAA
>Ga0099825_1004407_pt1 | contig 18472 bp, 8 predicted proteins | sample SiratroredBW_FD_76838 | JGI IMG/M metagenome (GOLD analysis project Ga0099825, IMG submission 76838) | Root nodule microbial communities of legume samples collected from California, USA - Siratro red BW | ecosystem: Host-associated > Plants > Roots > Nodule | place: USA: California | collected...
TTCCCCAAATTTTCAAAGTTACAAATGTCAAGAGGGAGTTTTTCTCTTGGCGGTGTCGGGTATTGCCATCAAATGCAGCGAATGGTTGGTTATTCTACTTCTTAATTTCGTTGGGCAACAATAAAGATAGAATCTTTCTTCAGTTTTGGGAGAAGGGGTGTTCTGATTTTGTGGAATATCTTTGTACTTCTGATTTTCGATGAACAGTTAAATTTTTCTTCACGCCATGAATATACCCTACAAGCAAGGCATCCCAAGCTGATGACTTTCTCTTTTGTCACCGCTCTTCGAGTCTCCAATTATCGTACTCTTACTCAGGCACGACTCTCTGACAAAGGGTTAATCATAACCAAACCTGATTCTTGGTTTGTCAAGATAGTTTCTACCCTTTTTCTATGCTCTAGCTCTTTTGATGATGGGTTTTTGGATTATTTTCGTAAGCACTTAACTCCTTCTCATGTGTTAGAGGTTCTTAGAAGGCTTAACAATCCCAACTTGGGTTTCAAGTTCTATCAGTTTACGAGAGAAAGGTTGAGTATGTCTCATTCATTTTGGACTTATAATATGCTTTTGAGGTCCCTTTGTCAAGCAAGTCTTCACAGTTCAGCAAAATTGTTATATGATTCCATGAGGTCTGATGGGCAATTGCCTGATTCTGAGCTTTTGGGATTTTTGGTTTCTTCTTTTGCACTGGCTGACAGGTTTGATGTTTCAAAGGAATTACTTGCTGAAGCTCAGTGCAAGGGGATTCAAGTAAAGATGATTGTTTATAATAACTTTTTGAACATATTGATAAAACACAATAAGTTAGATGATGCCATTTGTTTATTTAGGGAGCTTATGAGAACACATTCTTGTCTAGAAACCTTCACCTTTAACATTTTAATGCGGGGTTTATGCACAGCTGGAGAAGTTGATGAAGCTTCTAGGCTTCTCAGTGATATGAGAAGTTTTGGTTGTTTCCCTGATATAGTTACATATAACACTCTATTACATGGCTTATGTAGAATAGATCAAGTTGATAGAGCATGGAGTTTACTGAAAGAAGTTTGTGTAAAATGTGAGTTTGCCCCTAATGTTGTTAGCTATACAACAGTGATATCAGGTTATTGCAGATTGAATAAGATGAAAGAGGCCTCCTCTCTTTTTGATGAAATGATTAGATCCGGAATCAAGCCTAATGTCTTTACCTTTAGTGCTCTCATTGATGGTTTTGTTAAGGCGAGTGATATGGTTTCTGCACTAGGTATGCACAAGAAGATGCTTTTACATGGTTGTCCTCCCAATGCTGTTACTTTAACTTCCTTAATGAATGGCTATTGCCGAATTGGATGGGTGAATCATGGCTTGGACTTGTTGCATGAAATGAAAGCACTAAATATTCCGGCAAATTTGTATACTTTCTCTATTCTTATTAATGCTTTGTGCAAGAGCAATAGACTGCAAGAAGCACATAATCTTTTGAGACTATTGAAGGAGAGTGACATTGTTCCACATGCTTTTGTCTACAATCCTGTCATTGATGGATATTGCAAATCTGGGAACATTGATGAGGCTAATGCAATTGTGGCAGAAATGGAAGACAAGGGCAAGCCTGATAAGTTGACATTTACCATTCTTATTATTGGTCATTGTATGAAAGGAAGAACACCTGAAGCAATTGGTATCTTCTACAAGATGCTGGAAGCTGGTTGTGCTCCAGATGACATCACTATTAGAACGTTAAGTTCCTGTCTGTTGAAGGCTGGGATGCCTAGTGAGGCTTCCCGCATTAAGGAAACTATAGTTGAGAAGCAGAGTACATTACTGAAAAAATCTTGTCATGAAAGTGTAAATGCAGATAACACAATTCTTGTTCATTAAGGTAAATGGCTAAGCAGTGGTTAATCTTTTCACTGTTTTGGTTTTGGGAATACATTCATCAGGCAATGTGTCACTAGTTATTGATATTATCAATTCAATAGAATTTGAATTGCCAATCTTCTCAAGGTTCTGCATGTCTTCTTGGAGCAGGTAGGTATGCTCTCTTCTTGTAGTTGTTTTTCAACTAAAGTTGAATTTGTGACACAAGGAGATATTGTATTTCTTAATGTGAAATTGATTATACAAGGAGATATTGTTGCAACACACCTATCAAGGAAATAGTTATAGAAGATTGATTAAGGTGATTTAGACGCATACCAATAGTTTCACCAGTTAAAAGGACATTAGAGAAATTTTGCATGATATTTAGGCTTGTGAAAAGGAGTAGAGGGAAGATAGAGAAAGACAAAAGGGTAAATTATTGAAAAGATTCATGACTAATTGTTGTTTTATGTGAAATTGGGGTTATATTTTGCAAAGTTTCATTATTATGCAGTTTTATTTGATTTCTAGTTCCTTGTGTGATTTTAATTTTTAAGTGTATTTTACTCAAGATTTTATGGAAGTGTTATTGGAAGAAAGGGAGGTTAGCTCATCAAAAGTTCTAGCTTAAGAAAAACTCCAAATATATAGGAACATTATTGGTGATGATTGACTGAAATAAAACATTTGAATCCTCTTTTCTTTACTTGCTGCCACCCTGTTGTTATATACTTGAAGGATGCTATTTTAGTTTCCTCTTGTCTGTTTTTCTGTTTCCTATCTTCAATAAATTTTTATCTTTCTATAATTCATAAGACGATAATTGTATTCCTAAATTTGATTTGTTTATGTGACAACATAGTGTTTGATTTGAAGTTGAAGTTTATAATTTGTATTCATCCTTGATAAAATTTGTATATTTTCTGTTACCCTGCATAATTCTGTATTTGTAATGCGAGTGTTGTTACAAGAGATATGGTATTGGCAATGGAAACGTAAACTCAAGCATATTAATGCATGTGAAAATATATAGGTTAAAAATAAAATCTAAGTATATATTTTCTCCTTCTTAAAAAGTTATCCTTTAATGAAAAGAATATCTCCTTAAAATAAATTTTCACTTGGCATAGTTAAGGATAATAACCTAAATTGGGTTACATCAAAGGAAAGATTTTGCAAAAACTTTAGAATTGATAATTTAGCTTATTGAAAAATACCAGAAATATAACTAATAACATTGTTAATTTTTAAAACATTTTAAGATTAACTATTTGTCAAACATATTTAAGTCATAAATGTTAACCTAAATATAAATGGTGGCGTTATTAGCCTATATAGATTTTCGAGGTATGCAAACTATTTCAATGCACTAAATATAAAGTTAGTTTTGGTCTTGAAGCAGAGTATATAATTAAGTATATTGCCTTATGATGAATTTAGTGGTGACTTACTTTATTAAAATTGGTCAATAATGTCCATAGCTGGGTGAAAGAAAGTTTAAGTTTCTATATTCATATAATCTGTGACATGTAAAAAATTATTTTATCGTCTCATATTTGCTATCATTATTTTTCAATAAATAAATAGTAAATGTTCATTCACTGGACATTCTTTCCATTAAACTATCATTCAAAAATCTGTTAATAAATAGTTGTTGATTGCATGTTGTTAAACAATGAAATCTTTTAAGGCATATATCATCGTTAACCACTTTGGAACATATATTTTATTCTTTTAAGTATAGAATAAAGTTTAAAAGGAAAACTAAGATATATATCTCAGTATTAAAACAAATAGTAGTTACTCGCTACTTACCTACACAAAATATTTTACAAATTCAAAATTCCTATTCATATATTCCAGGGTAAAAATAATCCAACAAGTTAATTTTATACCTATGTTCTAACACAGTACTTATTACCATTACACCCATTGATCACACCCCAATAATGAATAATAGAAATGGGAGAGTCAATCAACTCAATTTTACATACTCTATGGAAAGAAATGTGTACATAGATATGAAGGGCTGCAAATAAAAGTATCATATCATAAAATATTTCCAACTTTTGATAAATTTCATTTATCAATTCTCATTAAATGACAATCATTCACAGACATCTTTGTACTTTGTGCCTGCTTGAAGTAATGGAATGTAGAACTAAACTTAGTTTTGCAATCAAGAAATAATAACTAATACATGTCTCTATAAATTTCTTTTCTCTTAGATGTCGTCCAAAAATTAGCATTTTCTGTAACCTTTTTCCATAAAATTTGCAATTATGAACAAATCATCCTTCAATTAGTTACGCTCCTAAATATCCATCTACAAAATAAAGATTTTTACCAACGTGATTTAAAGTCAGTAAAGTAAACAACAACAAAAAAACAATAAGATGAGATGATTATAATAGATTGTTTTACTACTTAATCAAATACACTGACGTCACGGATTTTCATATAGTTAAAAATTATTTCTATAGTATTTACTTTAAAAGTTATAGTTAAAGTTATTTTTAATTAATTGACGGTATAAAGAAATCTACATACTAAGTATATCATCAAACTAAATAATTGTATAAATTTAATTTTAATATGCAAAAATAATAATATAAAATTGTATCTATCTTCAAGAAATAGTTAAGACACCACTCAAGGCTACAATAGATTTTACATTACAAAATCAACCTAACCTTTGACAACATGAATAATACTTCAATCCTTGCGCAACAATCTGGATATGTTAAAAGGGTCAGCAAAATTTTTAACTCCCCATGATGTGAGCAAGTATCTCTGAGCTCCATTGGAGATTCATGTTGCAATCAGAAGCTCAGCACATCCAATCAGTTTAAGGAAGTGCCATCACCACAAGTGAGACTATACTATAATAGTCTAAACATATTAGGCTCCAGCTTCAGCTCCATCACTGAGCTTGAGAGTCATTTTGATGTTCATTGCTGCTAACTCTGCAGCCAAATATCTGAATACATAGGGCATGGCGACAGTTTCCATGCCTTTACTCGTTTGGCAAGCATGACAAGAAACCTTTTTCGCAGCTCTTCCAGGGGGTAGCCCGCCAATCTGGCGCACTGGCCTCTTTTGAGGCTGGATGAATGTTGTTGTAAGCATGCTTCCACAAAGAGAACATACATCAGCAATGTGATAATCAGAAGAGGTGTGCAACCTATCATGCAGAAGATATGCAGCTCCGTGAGCAAGCAGAGAGTCACGTTCCATTTCACCAAATCGAATCCCTCCACCACGCTTCCGCCCTTTTATTGGCTGCCGGGTGACCTGATCAATTGTGCCAGTAGATCGAACCTGTAATGTGGTAAAAGCACTTGGCGTTAAACAACATTTGTTAATATTGTTTAGTTTGGGGCAGTAGGAACTTAACCCTTTATTGAAACTGGAATGTACTCGTCAGCAAGATTCAAGATTGAAACTATTGTTTATTCAAAATGTCTCTGAAGTAGTTGTCAGCGGAAAGCAATTCAAAATAACAAAGATATGTTCTACTTTTCCAGTCACGCCAGCATAAAAGTCCATTGTGCTTATATTTGATATACATTATGCAGTTTATCAAAACCAATCTAAGATAGAAAGCCTGACATTTTCAATGTGCTAACACAGAAAATATGGAGAAGTATCATTTTGCTGATGATTTTATAGGAAGTAAAAGCAGTGAATTTGTTCACCTGGAATTTGTCTGAAACCATGTGACGCAGACGCTGATAATAAACAGGCCCAATAAATATTTCGCATGTTAGTTCTGTTCCATAAACACCACTGTATAGAACCTCCAAACCGTGATAATTAAATCCCTTTTCTTTTAGCAGGAGACCAAGATCATCAACAAGTGAACCTGATTTTGAATCAGACCCCTCACCGTCTTTCTTCACTGAACTTCGAAATGGAGTTGCATTTACAAATTCTCCACGTAAGCTTCCTCCCTGCAAGAAGAAATTATCATTAATCAAGCATGCCTTCAGAAGTGAGACTGACACGGCACAATTAAGATACAAAACCTAAGAAATTGATATAATATTATCATAAAAATATAAATATTAATTAGAATAAACATATCAAGTTTTCTAAGTCATTATTAGTCATTGAACATACAATACAGTAATTTATCTAAATATAGTACAATACCACTTGTATTGGTACAAAATTTTAATAAATAATTTAAACTTGAAAGATGATTCGTGAACACTACGAATACAGCTACCATTTTTGTATGTACAAGTATGGTGAGTTTACTAACATAATTCGCAAAAAGTGAAGACAAACCTAAACAACAATCCTAAAAAAATAATTAAGGGAACCACTTATCTTTGTCTTCCACCAACCGTAGTGATGAATTTGGATAGTGGGTATAAGTATTTTTTGTATGAATAAGTATGGTGCTTCAAGTTACTAACATAATGGGTAAAAAGTGAAGATAACCTAAACAACGATCCTGAGAAAAATAATTAAGGGAACCACATATCTTTGTCTTCCACCAACCATAGTGATGAATTTTGGATAGTGGGTACCAGTCAACACTGAAATTGCTCTAGCTGGATAGCAGGGTGACTACTATTTTTTACATCTTCCGATACAAACCAAACTGTACATTTGTTCCTATATAATAATTGTTCAAGGTTCTTCCACCTAAAACCAAGCAAAACATTTAATTCTTCTATTTTCAATGCAATGTTATACCCCTTTCAGTTTTCTCTCTCCAAACAATTTTGGATGCATAATAAAAATAGAAATAAGGGTATAATTAGAAGGAAAAAAAAGTTAATTTAGCTAGAAATTATAAATTTGACATAAAAATAAACAAACTCTTTCAGAAAAGACTATTATATAGGAACAGAGGCACTAAACGTACAAATACTTCAAATGAAAAGCACCCTAAATTAAAGAAATTTATGATAATAAATAATACAAGAACATAGCACCGAAGTCAAAAACAGAAAGATGATGGTGAAATTAATAGAAAAGAAGCACAACAAATTAGATAGCAATTAGGAGAATGTGAACACGGAAGTCTGAAGGGAAAAGAAAGAAAAAAAGGCAGACGAAAAAAGAGTCTTAAACTGTGAAGTAACAGAGGTCAGAACAGAAGTAACTAGTCTTCCAGGGGTAAAATTTAGTTAATGAATGCTACTTTGGCCTGAGAAAAGCCACTATTTTGACCGCTATCAATGGCCACTACTGAAAGTTACTCCACAAATAAAATCCGATAGCAGTCCAGGTCACTCCACTTCGCTAGTGCACTATTGACTACTGTGACATCAAGTAATTAAAAAGGAAAAATTTCATAATTTATATGATAATCTTCACTTATAAGGCTTTTGTAATATGATTTCCGTTGTAATACCTTAGCAGCAACTGATTCCAAAAGCATAGCAATTGTCATCCTGGAAGGAAATGCATGAGGATTGATGATGAGATCTGGGCGCATGCCAGTATTTCCAGAAAACGGCATATCAACATCTGGCCACAACTGAGAGCAAACGCCTTTCTGTCCATGTCTACTGCTAAATTTATCCCCAATAACAGGGTTCCGAGGATGCCGGAAGCGTATGTTAACCTGGTCCAATAATTACAAGCATAAAGTATATACATCAGCAGATGAAAGTGAATAATTCAACAAAGAACTACAAGATCAGTAAAAAAATACAACTGACTAATCAAACCAAACTATACTGAATCTAAGGTAATCTAGCTTGAGTTTACGTTTCCATTGCCAATACCATATCTCTTGTAACAACATTCAGATTACAAATGCAGAATTATGCAGTGTAACAGAAAATATAAAAAATTTTATCAGGGATGAAAAAAAAATTATAAACTTCAACTACAAATCAAATATTGTGTTGTCATATAAACAAATCAAATTCAGGAATACAATTATCGTCTTATGAATTATATAAAGATAAAAATTTAATGAAGATAGGTGTTGAGTGTAGCGATCTTAACTCATATTTTCTGTTATTCTGTTATTATTTTTATATATAAATAAACAATTCTAAGTGTGCATTTTATACAAAGTAGATTAATCCTATACTTCTTTTTCTTTATCCTTAATAACAGGAAACAAAAAAACAGACAAGAGGAAACTAAAATCGCATCCTTCAAGTATATAACAATAGGGTGGCAGCCAGTAAAGAAATCAGCACAATACAGTTCTCAGTTCCTTGCACATCCAAAATAGAAAAGAACTAAACAAAAACATGAATGGAGCACCATATACTGTTTTAGTAAATAAAGAGAAAATTATAATGAGCTTTCTGGATTCACCTTCTGAAGGTGCTTCTTGTTTTTGACATCCACAGCAACATAATCAACATAAACAGCTTCAGAACCCTTTCTTTTGAAGGTGCGCGTGGAACTTGTGACTTCATTATAAATGCTACAATAGGGTTCATCCGGTCGTATCATCTGAAAATCATAAAATAAGTTTTTACATGACGAAATTGAATTCAAGGGAAAAGAGACAGGGGCAAAGGCACAACACCTGACCAACATGTGGAAGTCCATCTGAATCGATCGAGGGACAAGCTGATTTATCTACATTACTTTTTCTGAACATTTTCGAAGAACTGTCTGACTTCCCCCTTTGCTCAGCTAAGTCAATAGTTTCCGTCTGCCAAAAACAGTCATAAAAAGAAAATTTGTCATCTTGCAGCAACACAAATTAACAACAAAGGAAGTGAATATAAGCAGACCATGAGAACATCAGAAAAGGGTAAAAAGGATGTCAAAGATAAAAACATTGTTGAATATGTAAATAATCTATTTCAGTTTGCTGTCCAGGAACATTGTACATATGATTAAGGTTCAATGTATATCTATATATCAAATAGGGAAACTAGGACCTGTATATTCATCACTACGTTAATATATGCTTATTTCTGCACATTATTTTCTTTTTCACTCTTTTTGAAATAAATAAATACCTCATGCTAATAAATGTCATGGAAAAACAAGGACAGATATACAACTAAGAGACTAACAGTCACTACAATACAACAAAACAGTGCTTCGAAGAAAATCCCAACTTCCCATAGTACGAAGGTAAGATTTCATTTCAGTACATGGCTGCATCGAGTGTGAAAGAAACATACAGCAACAATGAAGTTTGAGAGAAAACTGTCAAAACTTCAACATGAAACAAAGTCATAGTATCTTAATATGAAGTAATAAAGAAAATTAATTACGATGCATTATATCAAGAAAGCATAATTAGATGTAGCAGTATCTAACCTGATATATTTGTCCATGAAACATTCCACGTTCCACTGAAGACTTATTTAGAATCATGGCATCCTCCATATCATATCTGTAATTAGTTAACAGAGATATTGTTAATATCACAGGAAGATTAAAACTACAGTTGTTTTGCATTAAAGCACTTACCCTGTATAAGCCAGAACTGCAACTATAGCATTTGTGCCTGTTGGAAATTCATCGATGTTGTATTTAGTATATGTACTTGTGCGTACAATGGGAGTCTGAGGAGTCTGGAAATACCCCAAAATGTTTAAGTTTAGAACAATCTAATGAGAATCAAGTATAAATAATAACAATATATCACATGCAGTGGATATAATTTGGAGACCGATTGATATGATTAGGCAAAGATAATTATATATATCACACAAGCAAGCGATATAATTATATATCACATAATACAAGACCAATTACTTTGGTTTCCACGTTTCAAAGAAAGATTATTGCAACATAGCGTATCTGCAATTTTCAACATGCTGATTTGAACAAACCTGAAGATGATACAACTTCTGATCTGCACGATGTTGAATAGTTTGTGAAGAGAATGCCATTGTTTGCTTTGCCATCTACATCATAACCCAGAGTAAAAATTTTTGTAGCTTAAGTAGATTTAGATACCAAGTACGAAAGATTATAGAACCTGGCACTGGTACATATTTCGTGGACTCTGATTATGATCTGACCACGGGGTGAGATTCGCAACTACACTAAGCATATCTGTTGGGTGGATTTCTTCATGAGTTGCAGGAAATGAACTTTGTCTTCCACCATCTCCTCCATCAAGACATCTAATTTCCATAAAAACCTGTTAAAAAAATATACAAAACACTTAAAATTCGGCAAATCCTCAGTTGAAAGCACTCATCTGTGATGATGTTTTTCTTAGAATAACTCCAAATAATCATACAATGTACAAAAGAAAAATGTGTGATGACCTGCTCAAATGGACCAATGAGTTCAATGTTTTCACTTCCATCGGAAGGAATTGATATATTTTTAACTGGGCGAACAAATCTTGAAGGGGATGTGAACAGGTATAGGCCAGGATAGGCTCCACCCATGCTCAAAGGAACATATCCCACTTCCATATCACCAGGAATCTGTCCCACGTTAGTTTTGAGTCAATAACAAGTAATATTTAGGGAAGGAAGCAAGAACTTTTGACCAAAAACGAACCACTGAAGCGGATGAGACTTTTAATTGTCGAATGTGAGCCACAACTTTCTCCACTTCACTGGATGCTATACAACCAACGACACAGCCATCTAAGAGAACAGTAAGAGCTTCAGGTGGACCAGGAAGAAATGTCATTGGCAAAGATGGTGTCATCCCAACCTCCATTAAAATATTTCGGATGGACTTTTGAATTTTAAAATAATCTTTAATGTTTCCTTGAGAATCAAAGAATGATGTTATCCCTGAAATACAGAAGAGGAAACAAAAAAACAGTCAGCTACAATGATTGGATTGTGGATTAATGCACAATGAATCTTCTAGCTAATGCAAAAATGCCACTAATGAAGGTTGTGAATAATTTTAAATATTTTATCAGACATAAATTAATAGTAGTGTTCTAGTTTGATAACTAGAAATAGTAAACATTTAGGCCGTGCTATATAGATGGAGAATTTTAAATACACCACTTCCGGCCAGCTTAAACCAAAAGTTCCAACCAAGTCACTCGAACTGCTGACTCCTTAGCCATAATTTCAATTTGGACTCACCGATGCCAGTATCATGAGCAACGCAATACTATATTTGAGAAATATAACTGCTAATTGTTGTCAATTTTGTTGCTGCTTCTCCATCTATTTTTCATTTAATGCAATCCATTATATTATTCCACAGGGTGATATCCGTTATTTTGAAATGTAATTAAAAATTCTTTCAGTCTATGTTAAAGAAATCAGCATCCTCAAAAACAAATTCACATACCCTATACTAAGTGCATGTTGGAAATGTACAACAATTTAATAACAAATAAAAACAATAAATTTTCAATTTTAGAGGACTAAAAACAAAGAATAAAATGTACAAAGACCAAAATCAAAACACGTCATTTTATAGAGATTAAAAACATACTAAGCATTCATTATATTAATATTAATAAACTATGTAAACTTTAGCATCTGGGTTTGCAATATTTTTCTAAATAAAATTAGATAGCTGGGTGTACAGAAAAAACCACAATTGACATAGTATATAATTGATGTTAACATTTAAAGATGGTAACTGACATGACAGTATCGTGCATAGGGACACAAAAACCTTGTGACCAAAATCACGAAGCTGTTATTCACAGTTCTGTTGAAATCAACTGTGATAGATATCAAATGAAAAAATGAAGAGTATACATGAGATTAAAATAAAATGAAATCATACAGCTATGTTCGAAATCAAACCCTTTGAAAGCACAAGAATATACATGTAAGATCAGCACATGATCGGGGAGTTACAATTACAAAACAGGAATTTTTAATAACAAAGCCGTCTTTTATATTTTTCCCTAAAATAAATGAAAGCTAACATGCCTGTCACTACAAAACTAGTTTAGGGAACCCATTTCACCTTATTTTAAGAGGCGATTACAGATTGAAAAAAAGGCAATTCACAATCTCATCAAATTAATAATAAATAACAATCTCCCATGTGTAAGAGGTAAATCAAGGCAGTCAGAGTGTGAAAGTCACTAAGAAGTACACTTCATAATTAGTTGCAAAATGTCTAGTATTTAAGAGAGAAGAAAACAGAGGAAGATAACTGAATCATAAAAAATAGGAAAATCAGAGTAGTAACTTACTACAAGTGCGAGTCATATGATTCAACAATCCACAAGGTTCTCCATCAGGTGTGTGCACAGGGCAAAGAAAGCCCCAAGATCTGTTTATATAAATAAACAAACATATGAAAAGTTACATAAAAACATATATATAGAAGTATATTCTATTAAAATCAAAAACTGTTGATTATGTAAAAAGTACTAACTCAGGCAATAGCTTCCGGACAGTTGTTGTACGGAGTCCAGCAAATGACGCCCCTCTATGAACGGCACGAAAATGTGACATGAAACGTAAAAAGTTAAGCCTTTCAGCCTGAACTGTATAACCTGCCCTCTGATTCAGCAGAAAATAGACTATGAATAACTTGTAAGGGAACAAGCTAGCAAAACAAGATATTTAAAGCAATTAAGAAAGTAGTCTTGCCATAATTAGCATCATGTTTCATTGATATAGTTTACTCAATCTCAATATATATTTTGGCTAAATTGCATGAAACACCTATTAACTATAGGCATTTTCGGAAAGGTTCAGGTACAAATCTCAATAACCCAACTCATTTAACTAGACAACAGCATATAATGACACCAAATAGAGGGCTTATGCAGTCGACCCCAACAAAAGGGGCTAAATTACATGGCCATTCCTCTTCATTATCACACAATCCAGTGACTCTCGATAATAATGATTCTAGTTGTCTAATTGCTATTTAAAAAGATATTCGTTTTACACACAATTCTCATCCTAATTACAATTTTCCAAGCTACCACCAGTTGTTTCCTTCTTATTCTTCATTTATCTCCCTTATGTCTTTTATCAAAATTCGTAAAAATGTAATACATAACAAAAAGTACTAAATATTAATGCAATTATCTTGACAACTTTATGAATACAAAAAAATATCTAATAACACGGGTGCAGATGGACTGGTTCAGATCAGGCTCAAGTCTGGATCAATCATATTCAATTGATTTGGATTTTCCCTTGTGTGTCTACTCCGAACTAATTTGGATTGGCTTGTATTATTATTAAATACTAGGAAATAAAAAACTTCCAAGAAAGCAAAAATAAGAAATTCACAATTGACATGTGGCAAATGCAAAATTATAAACAATGGCGTAATTTAACTAAGCACTGAAGAGTCAATACCTGCTGCAGATCTAGACCCGTTTGTGTGACCAATCTTCCAGTTTTCAACATGTTTTCAACTGCTGCACTGACTTGCTTCGGTGAATTTTTATCCATGATTTTCTTAACATGAGCAACTGCAATACCGAGAAGTGAACAATAAAATGACAAAAAGTTATATATGATTAAAAATCATCAACCTAAAGTGTACTACTTTGCAGACTACAACAAAAAGGTCTCAAGATCATTCCGAATGCAGTAAACTACTACAGCAACTAAGCACACTAACCAAAAACTAAAGCATATAGAACAAAACAGGAATCCAAGACACATTTTGAAATAACCAACAAATATCTACATACTGTCACTGAAATCAAATTTCTTGCTCTTTTTATCGATCTCATCCATAAGAAGCCTTTTCCCTTTTTGCAGCCAATCTTCCAGTTTTTCCTAAGACCGTGTAAATACAAGAAATCAAAATTAAGTGATGGAAAGACACGTGAACAAGAGCATAGGATAGAGTAATAGAAATAAAAGCTGAAATGAGAGCGGACTTCCAAGATATATTAGAACAAGAGTGTCAACAAGAGATACAATGCCCCTTCTACATCAGTTGCAGGTTCAGGGTTAAGAGAATTAATAAATGTTTCACGTAATTGAGGTGTTATATGGAATTTGACCAATTCCAAAAGGCACAACATAACAGGAATTTCAGAAATTGACAACCCAACTCCATTCTAAGCTTGAATTCAGAGTCAAATTGAAAAAGCCAACTGGAACCAAATATAAACTGTAAGTGTATGCCATTAGGCCATCTAAATTGAAAACATTTATACCTTGATATAAAGTGTAATCAGGTGGCCAGGGAGTAAAACCTCATGATTTTGCAAGGAATCAGGATTGTCTGGAACTGATGTCTGATCTATGAGCGAGAAAAGTTTCTGCAGCATGAAGCTAAAGCCAGAAAAAAGGACCCAAATAAAACGCACAATGTGAGAGAACAATACATAACTCATTCACCAAAAGTATTTCTTGTCCATAAGAAAGAACTTAATCTGACTAATTCAAAATCATCACTTAAATAGAAGAGCAAGTGGCTAACATGAGAAGATTGAATTTGTCGAAATTGTTATCCAGATGAACTAATATGCAATCCTTCAAAACAGCATCAGCCACCTAGAAAAAAAAACAAAGAAAAAACTTCATAAAGTCACTGGACTGATGTCTGGATTTTTATTTTTTTCGAAGTAGAGAAGTCGGTCAAATTTAAGCATTTTTCATAGGGGAAGTATAATTCACCATTAATATATAACGAAGCATAGAGACTTTTCATGCCAAATTAGACTAAAGTGGAGTACACGTTAATCTCTACAAGGAGGGGAATATTGTACTTCAAAATAAAGGGCAGTTAAATTTTAACATTTTTTACAAGGAAAGTATAATCTACCATTAATATATAATAATGAAATCATAAAGACTTACAATAGGATAACTGTCTTTCTTAAGTTCAGTCATAATAGGTTGGAAGTGCTCTCCTGAATTTCAAATGAAGAATTAGTACAAAAATATACAAATTATTTGGCAAAGGGACCTTGAAGAGTGTCACGTTCACTACCAATGTACTCTAGACATTGAAGACGGGTGAATAGAGATAAATCTCGAAGTTCATCTAAGATTATTTTTGCCCTTTCACCGACAAGCTGGGTCCCAACAGCACCCTTTCCGTTTGCATACTTCTCATTATAGCAACTCGTCAAATTTACATAAATTTCACGGTCAGTTGTGTCAATGAGGGCCTGTTACAGATGACCATTAGCACCATAAACAAATCTTCCAAGAACAAAAAAAATAAGGAAGGAAATAAGATGAATAAAAAAAGCTATACTAAGACAGAACTTTATTGTAAATTAATACAGTACCTTCAAAACAATGCCCACAGGAAGTAAGTACTCTCTTCCTCTTAACCTGAAAAATGACTATCACGATGAAATATGTCTGCTTACATCTCAAATCATGGGAATTCTTTTAGGAGTGCAAAACAGGAATACAAAATATAGCTTGGACTAGGCGTTCCAAATCAACATAAGGTTGTTTACCAGAAACCAAGTCTTGCGCTCCCATTACGAAGGTAATACAATCTTATTGACAATGAGGACTGATCAGCTCTTACACACCTAACCATTAAAACATAAAACCTTAAAAGAAATCATACTAAAATATTAAACAATGGGTTAAACACTAAAGAAATCAACATATTTCACTTTTTGCAAAAATAAAATGGCCTAATTGATGAAAAAGATGATAAACAAGATAGAATTCCATGAATGGAGAAAATTTAAATTATAATGCATGCATTTGGCATCTAATTATGCGCATACCAATTAAAAGCATTAGATATTAATATAATATAGTTATAGAAGGCAATTTTTTTCTGAAGGCACAATTAGAATATCTGGCTGGACATATTCCCATTTAGGACTAGTTAACCAAAACTAAATGGCATTGGTCAATCAGTTATATCTGTGAAAGATGCCAACCATTATTAGCTTAATCATACTAAATTACAAAAATGTCAACTAGCTTGTCCTAAATCGCAATTTGCCCTCGTTTTATAAAAGGAAAGCAAGCCATGGGAAGAAAGGAGATAGAACAAGGAAAAGAGAGCAAATCAAATATGATAGAATAAATTAAAGATTATCATCTTCTAACTTCTAAGGTTATAACAGATTTTGTTAATGCATAAATATTGTTAACTTTTTCAGTGACATAACAGTGTTTCGGGTTGTTATACAAATTAATTGTTTATAAAACCCATAGAAAACCATTCACCATAAAAGTTGTATAAAACTACTCTTTTTAAAGCCCATACAACACTTTTCTCTTGATGCACATGCAAGAAACAAAATATTAGAGTGACATGAAAGTTTTTCAATCACAAACCTTATTACAACTGCTTTATCTGTATATCCTTCTCGCCGGTCACTAAATGAATTCCGCACCATACTCATTGGCTATACAACGTTTAAGGAACCAGAAAAGAAATTAATAAGCTATGACAAGGGATTAAGAAATCCATGATTAGCCTTATGCAGAAACTAGGTAGGTATACAACTTCTCAGGCTTAGACAATGCAACCTAAGCACATAACACAAAAAAATGCTTACATAGTTCCGTTTTGGCAAAATCAACAGTCGGATAACCCTCTCAAGGCCATTCAAGATGAAGTAACTGAAAATAAAGGTGTTTGATAAACAAATTATCAGGAAACAATCTTGAAACAAATTAAGGAAAGGAATGGAACAAACAAATCATATAATGCTTATAAACAAAATAATTTTTTAAATTCAAGCTTCATGACAGAAGAGCTGTGATGATTAAGTATTTATTTAATAACTGCAGTCTAAAGTAATATATAATTCATTGCTATTCATTAACATCATTTTTCAAGTTAAAGTTTATGTTGCGAAGAACAAATATGCGTTTGCACAACTATTCAAATTTAATTAGCTTTTGCTCTCATAACTCAGAAAAGCTTAGAAAGCCTAGGGTAAAAAGAGGAAAAAAGCAGACCAGACCATCAATGTAACATTATAATAAAATAAACTTCTGAGTCATAGAATCTCTTGTATTATAGTACTACATGAAGGACCAACTCTCCTAAATGCAGGCACATACTTTATATTTCAAAAGGAAACATTGCGTGTATAAGAGCTTCTACAGCTGAAAAGTTCATCTTCATTATAATATTATGTATTAAGTTTCACAGACAGAGTTTAACCACTTACCCACCCATTTCCGATGCTTCTTCCTTGTATGACACAAGTTTTTTGGGATCAGCACCTCTCAAGTTGCATAACTTTGACTGCGCCAGTACAGGTGAAAGAAAAACATTCAAAACAACTCTGGAGTTAGATAATTAAAAGCTAATTTTCTAGCACAACTAGTAAGGTATGCAGCACATTAGCACTCAAAACAAACCAATACATACAAATGCACAAGAAAATATGCAAAACAATGTTTATGTAGAAACAGAGGGAGTTTCTAAATAAGAAACAACTTGTTAGCTTAATAAAAGCATATGAATTAATAATGTAAAATTCAATTCAAACAAACTCATGTTTTTAAAGGGTAAAATGCTAATATTACAAAGTATTTAGAATAAGGACTAAAAAGCTTAAAATGCAGGAGATAGAAAATCAGATGGCAAGTTTAAAGTTTGGAGGCAGTGGAAAACTCATGCTGCTCTTTCAACTTTGGGACAAAATAATAAAAATAATAGTTTCCAAGGATACAGTAATTTTGTATCTTTATTTGGCACAGAATATGGCTTCTAGGATGGAGCTTTTCTTGGTAGACATGTACAGGAATCACAATGGTTGCACAACCATCAAACATGCAGAAATAAAAAAAAAAAAAAAAATCACATTCACACTCCTCTTTATATACAGATAAACAATAAAACCTATGTAAACGGATAATTCCATACATCTTTATTTATTTACAATAACCCTTTACTTAAATGTGTGTGTGTGTATATATATATATATATATATATATATATATCATGTACTTGTCGTTGCAACTAGTTCAACCAGAACCATGTAAAAACCTCTCATTTCACACTTTATGGGAAGAAAAACAAACCTGCAACATTATGGGAAACTGCCCAAAATTGAGAGTTTCTCTAATAATAGGTCCATCATTATATTGAAAGCAAACATCTATCGTTAACTTTCCTGCATACGAAATCTTGGCCTGTCTACACTGCTCACAAAAAATAAAACATCACAGACTGAATCAATCACTAAATTAAAAAAAAAAAAACAATAATAAAATTCTGCACAATATAAGATATGAAATTTTGAGATTGAAACTTGCTTCAAACGGAAGTAAAGCCTCCCGCATCATCCTGGACATTCGCTCCTTCTGTGGTGGATACAGGACCGGATTATCCAACCAAAGTAAAAAAAAGTTAAGAGAACAAAAACCAATCCCGTCATTACCATCTATGTGGACCCAAGTAAACTCAAATCCCGCAACCCACTAAAATCTGTGTTTTAAAGAAAAGTAGGAAATTCCTTTTTTTTTTAATAAAGGAAAGGAGCTACTACTCTCATAAGCTAAAATTAACTAATGCAGTCAATCTATGTGGGTAACTCTATAATTCCTCCAGAAACAGAACAAGTACGTAACTTTATTTCAGCAATGGAGAAGCCAAATTCATTTTACCTCCTTATTTTATTCATCTCTTGTAGAAAAAAACTGTCCAAACAGAGCTTAAGAAAGTTCAACAACTTAGTAATAATCACTATTCCAACTTCACATAGCAACCCCAAATTGAAAAAAAAAAAAAAAAAAAACAATTCCAAAAAAAAAAAAAAAAAAAAAAAACGCAGTGTATGGAGCAAATAAACTGATTGTTTTTAAGAGAAAAA
>Ga0099825_1004408_pt1 | contig 18468 bp, 12 predicted proteins | sample SiratroredBW_FD_76838 | JGI IMG/M metagenome (GOLD analysis project Ga0099825, IMG submission 76838) | Root nodule microbial communities of legume samples collected from California, USA - Siratro red BW | ecosystem: Host-associated > Plants > Roots > Nodule | place: USA: California | collected...
AAAAAAAGAAAGTTGTATGTAAATAAAAAAATAAAATATAAAAAATATATATATATATATATATATATATATATATATATATATATATATATATGAAAAATAAATTTTAAATTTTATTTTTAATACGTATTAAAGAACAACTATTGAATTAATAAAGTAAAACAACGTTCATAACATATTAAAAAATTGTGAAAATAAAATTTTTACAAATATCCTGTTTATATAAATAATAAATGAATTATTTAATAATGTTATGTACATAAAAACAATTTAAATATGTTATTATCTTAATAATCCAAATTAATACTACTTCATTAATCATTTTAGCACTAACAAACTGGGTTCTGATGTAGCACTAAAGCAATATTAAAATTTGTCAGGATCTAAATTAATAATTTATTTTACAAAAGCTACAACTAAAAGAGAGTCATATTTGCAATACAAAAACACAAGAAAAATCATTTTTTCTTATTTACACACGAAATTTTAAAAAAATATAAAGTAAAACAAAAAAAAATATTATACTGTCGTGTCCTTTTGAATAACCTTTTTTGATACAGAAATGTATTTTTGATCCAGGAAAAATGGTCTTTAATATTATATAGGTACTTTTTGGAACAATATTTTCATTTACTAGTATCCCATCAAAATATTTAAATGAATTCACAATGAAATTATAATATTTTAACAATTATATTTTTGTGGAGTAAAATTACTATATCTTAGTATTTTTATGATTACTATTTTTTAGGAAATAAGAATTATCTTGAAACACAAATGTTGAGACAAAAAGAGTACAAAGAAATGTTAGCGATTCATATTGAAACAATTTCTTTATTTTAAATTTACTGAAAAGCGTGAAATTATATTAATTTAATTTTCATCTATTGAGTGCAATCATATTTTATGATTTTAATAAATTTTAACTAATAAAAAATCATTTAAAAGAGTGCAATACAAAACAAGTGATTGATAATTATAATAATAATAACAACCACTGCTTCCCGTAGTTCATTTAATGATTACAAATTGAAAATTCTTGTAATGTCACCAGTTATAATTATGATAACTGGACATTTAATCTTTTACTGAATAATTAAGTTTCAATATATTCTTTAATTATAGAAATGATTTTATTTAATTTGATTCATAAATATTTTTCTTTCGTTTTCACCTTTCAAAAATTCAATATCACTACTTTTAATTATTATATATTGAACGGATTTTAATTTACATGTATTTTTTTTTATTATTTCAAAATCCAAAATCATTTTTTCTTATATCTATTTTAAGACAAAGAAATTTTATTTATTTTATAAGTTTATGATTTTTTACTAGTGAGTGTTATTCAAATAACAACCTTATAAATAAATATTCAATGAATGTAATATGTGAGTAAGTAAAAGCTATAATGAATTATTTCAAATATTTTAGAAGTAAAAATATTTTTTAAAAAAATTAATGTCAAAATATACTTATAAATTTAATTACATATTTTATCAATCAATTGTCGTAATTTGGTTAATGTTCTATTTAAGTTTTTGGATATACATATTACCATTCTATTTTTAAATTTTTAGATTTATTAAATATATAGCTGTACGCTTATGTGTTTATTTATAAGAAGTTAAAGTAAATAAATAAATAAAAAGAATAGCATTTTTTTTACATTTTTTTAAAACATCAGTTGTTGTTATCTAGTTTTTTAAACTTTTTTTAACACGCCAATAAATCTTTACTCGTCTAATAAATTTGAAAAATGTAGAAAAATGAAAGTATGATGCTAGGATAATAAATTCACGAAATAATAATGATAACAATTAAGTGAGAAATTTTTCAATTAAACCTTAGTTATACTCTTTAAAATATATATTTAACTCTAATAATTATATGTTTGTAGATGCTTCAACACATGCAAATGAAGAAATACCTGTGAAAAGAGGCTGCATCGACAGAAAAACAAGCATGCAAGCAAGAGTTCTGCCAATCAATTATACCCTTTTACTTTTAACCAAAAATAAAGAGAAAATTTTGGAGAAAGGTCTTGTAAATTATTTCACTACCATAATAAACAATTACTTTACTCTTATGATTATTTTGATGACAAAAGGAAGAAGACACGGTGGAATAACATAAGGTAATAAAGGGTGCATAAAGATAATTGATGTTATGGGGTAAAGATGCTAATGAAAAACGAGAGATGTTGATTGGTGAGTGTGTGCATGAGACAGGGATGTTAACTTTCTCGCAGATTGATTTTTGAAAATTTGATCTGTTTTCTTTCTTTAGCCTTTATCTGCCGACAAAAACTCTGAGGACCATAAAAAAGAGAGTGTTGTAAAGAAGCGTGACATGTAACACCAAACTCAAACTTAACTTTGATTCTCTCCTTTTTCTTCTTCTTACTAATCTTCTCAGCTTCACTCTCTTCCTCATGGACATGGATGTTTGCCGAAATGTATCAGTTTCTAGTGAGTGTCAGCAAGAGCTTCCCACCCTTGATGACCTTTTCTCACATCACAACATGGTTAGTGTGGTTTGGCCTATTCATTATTCTACCTTTCTATTTTGCTGCTTTTGGCACTTGTTTCATACAGTTTTTTTGCCTTGCTTCCTGGTTCCTAGTTTTACCACATGGGTTTTCCTTGTAGACCACTCCCCTTTTGATTTCAGTGCTGAGGGAGAGATTCTTTTGGGTGAATACATATACAATATGCAAACAGTTTATAATGTTTTAAGGTTTTGGTTGCTTCTGTTTACCTTTCAGTCTTATGTGAGAAAAATGTTTTAGGGGTGGTTTACCTGAGAAAGTTTTTGTGGCAATTTTATACTGACAGGGTGGCAGAAATTCTTCTCCCAGAATCAAAACTTCACTTCCATGTGTATGTAGAGACTAAAATTTATAATTTTTACATGGACTAAAGAAACAGTTTAATCAAGTTTTGTTATTTGATGGTGTGTATGTATATATATGTATGTGTTTATATGCTGCTTGATGGATTGTTCCAACTAAATTGAACTGTGTTTCGGAACCTAAAATGTGAGCAGGAAGTGGATTTTGGCATGGAATGGTTGTCTGTGTTTGTGGAAGACTGTTTTTCCAGTAAGCCAAGCTGCCTCTTGGCACCCCCTGGTGTTCAAACCACAAGCACTAGCACCAAGCCTTCAAGCACAATGCAAAGACCCCAACAAAGTTACTGTCCTTTGCAGAATTTTGCTGTGCCAGGGAAAGCCAGGAGCAAGAGGAAGAGGCTTTCAGCACCTAGGACAAAACACACTCTAAGCACATGGTCACATAATTTCAGCACTGAAGTGTTGAGTTCTGACCCTCCTCTCTTGAAACAAGCCTATTGGTTGGCTGATAGTGAACTCATTGTCCCAAAGAAGAAGGATGAGGAAGAAGTGAGTGTGCAGATTGTGGTGAGGAAGGAGAAATTGGGGGAGTGTTGTGATGAGGGTGAAGTTAACAATAGTAGTAATAATAATAATGGGCAGCACCCAATTCCCAGAAGGTGCACACATTGTCTGACTCAGAGGACCCCACAGTGGAGGGCAGGACCATTGGGTCCAAAGACACTATGTAATGCATGTGGTGTGAGGTACAAGTCTGGAAGGTTGTTGCCAGAGTATAGACCAGCCAAGAGCCCTACTTTTGTTAGCTATTTGCATTCCAATTCACACAAGAGAGTCATGGAGATGAGAATGAGTGTTCCATCTTCTGAGAAGTAGTGAAGTGATGTTACTACATACTTTTCATGTGTAACCAAACTTGAAAAGTAAGGAACAAATTATTTGGAAACAAATATTATGAGCCATATGAAGCACACTTTCAAAAGTACTAAAACAACTTCAGATTATAGCTTGTAATATGCAAGGAAGAACTTCTGTTTTTCCACTTCCCCATTTTTACTCAAATCATGGTTTGAGATTTAAAATTATGTTGAAATATTACCGAACTATTGTTTTTCTAAATGTGTTACGATCCATTTATCAAAACTTGTACACAAAAAATTACAATTTTGAATCCAAAGTTCAAAACATGTTATAAAATTCAAAATCCAAAGTTTAAATCATATTATCCAGATGATTGGATCTAAATCATGTTTAACAACCGTTCTGTTGTATGAAAGGGAGTAAAAAATAATTTATTAGAGACAGTATAGCAGTGGAGTGTTAGACAGACCGTCTAGTGCAAACATTTATTATTCTTTAGGCTTAGTTGTCTTAATGATCTTCTGTTATTTTGTTAGCCTAGTTTCTATATGTTGATATACTTATGTATATAGATAATACATGATATTTTGTGAAACTCTGTGTATAGAACTTCATGTTAATAAAAGTATTTTCTTTCAATTTTGTTCTTGTGTTTTCTTGATTGTTATTGTTGCAAATGTAATAATTAGTGTCATCGGCGTGAAGTGTTATACAAGTAGAAATAGTGGATAAAACACTTTCAAGGTGGAGAGGGAGTTGACAATGTATGGAGGACTCACCCTTAAGGGAGAGATTATGAGGAATTCAAGTGTAGAGTCATGAGTCTCACGTTCACTAGAGAGGAGTTATGTGAGCAATATATAAGGAGAAAAATCCACAAATCTAATGTCTTAGGTTTTGGGTTCGAGGTGATGTTAGGTCTCTTTTATATATGGGTTGACTTATGGATTGAGACTCTTTCCGATATTTCAACTTAAAGAACCCAACAATTCACACCATATGTAGGGATTATTAATACTAGAAAGTCAATTTTTGGGTATGTTTTTATTGTTGAATCTAGGGAGGTCAAAATGTTTTTATTGTTGAGTCTATGGAGTTCAAAATCGAGAAGATCGTCTCGAAGGATAATCTTGGATATGTTTTTATAAAAATCTTTGCCAAGATTGAGGTTCAAATAGTGCTTGGAATAGATTAATGTTCCGTTTGAGGACAAAGGAAGATGATGTTAGATTGATTCTAAATCATGTTTAGTAGATGGTATACTAAAGAGCTTAATCAAACAATGACGTGGGTTGATGGAAGGGAGTAGAGTACCCTCTACTAGAGACACTCTAGTAATATTGTGTTTAGAAAAAACATCTAATGCAGGCATTTATCAATAGTTAGACTTAGTTGTTTTAACGATTTTCTAGGCAGGTGAGGGTTTGCTTATTTTATCCCCATCTTCGAAGTAAAAATCCATCATCATCCTCATCTCCATCCTCAATAGGTATGGATTTTTTGTCTCATCCTCATCCCCAACGGGTATAAGTGTTTTTATCTCATCCCAATCCCTATTAAGGAACTGGTACACCTGTACCTACACCTGTACCCTGTCCCCTTATCCCTTATTATTCCAAATATTAATTAAACAATTTTCTTATGAAACTAAAATTCACAGCAAAGGAAACACGATATACATTTTCTCTTCTCCATTGTCAAATATCAAGAAAAAAATTATAATAGTACAAATATTAGATGAGAGTATCAAATAATAATTGGATAGAGGTCAAGTAATTATAAAAAAGAGTAAAAATGATCAAATGTATGACCTAGAAAAAGTTACAAAATTAAAAATCAAGGAAAAGTTAATATAAGTTTTTTAGATTACCTAATAAATTAAAAATATTTTAATAGAAAGAGATAGGAGGACGCCAATGAATAATAGGACTGATGTAGGACAGAGACGGGATAAATTACCCATCCCCGTACCCATATCTAATTTAAAAAAAATCTAATAGTATTATATTCATTCTAGTAAATTTTCTGTCAAAATCAGGTTGGAACTGGACAAATTATTTTTTATCCCTAATTGTCAAATTAAAGGGAGCAAAGTATTCTCTAGTAAACACAATTTAGTAATGATATGTGTAGACAAACCATTTAATACAAACATTTATTATTATTTAGACTTAGTTATGTTAATAATTTTTTATTGTTTTCTTACCCTAATATAGATATATCTATAGACCATTGTGTGTAGAGTGTATATGATATTTTGTGAGACTATGTAAACGTATTTCCTCTTTTTTCTTACTGTTGTGAATTCCATCGTTACCAAAATTCAGAACATGTTACAAGCACTCATTATCGGCTTCTGGATTTTTTGAATATTGTTCCATTTCCTAATTTTGGTCTTTTTGTGCTTTGAAATTTCCTTGTCAACGTCACGATTTTGTTCCACTTGGTATCATATGCTTTCACTATAAGCACGGGAGAGAGCTATTGGTTTGAAATTTGAACTTTGCAGTTGGCATGCACTACCTTCCGCCATTACAATATCCATATGCTCGTGACTTTTACTTTCACTATACTTTCAGCTAAGAATAAGAGGAACAAATTTATAGCATTTATTTATGTGTTTTTTTTGTTTGAGGTTTTTAATTAGAAAACTGTCACTTTGGCTTTGTTTGTTTTCAAATATTTAAATAGAAAGCACTGAAAATGACTTTTATTTGTTTTCTCTGTCCTTTTACGAATATTTGAAAAAGAAAGAAAATGAGGTACAAATTTTATAAATAAAAACAGAAAATAAATCACAAGTAAACTTTTTTTTTTCAAAACTTTATTTCTAACTAAACATACTATTAGTTAGTGCGTTGATTTTCCTGTTAAAACATTCTCTCTCTCTTTTTTTTTTTTTATCTAAACACTTTGCTTGTAAATATTATATTTGATTCTCGCATCTAATAATTTAAGATCCTGTTCATGTAAAGTAAAATCAACAATTTTAGTTGTTGATGAAGAAGTAAGCAGTTGACATCTCTACAAATTTATAATCTATTAATCATGTAGTTGTCGGTTGATTTTTCTATTAAGAATGAAAATGATTTATTCTAATCCTTGAAACTATTCTCAATGCTTTGATGACACCAGTTATATATAGTAACATGGTATTTCCCAGACACATGTGAAGACAGCAGAATTAGATCGCAGAAGAAAAAGTCAAATGCATTTTACTTAAGACTTAAAAGAAAAAGCAACTTTTCCATCTGATCTATAATGTTCAAGTAAAAAAGTTCTTTTGTAAATGAATGTTCAAACATTCAGAATATCTCAAGTACAACAACTCATGATCACATGTATGTATATAGTACCTACTACCTATAATAATAATAATAATAATAATAATAATAATAATAATAATAATAATAATAATAATAATAATGTATGTACAAGACCCTACAAAATTAAAATCAAGGGTAGAGTGATAGATAAGAAAGCTACTATTGGGGGCCTCAAAGAAGGGGAAAGGGAAGGATTTATCTGAACAATAAAGTTGCAAGTTGGTGTTGAAATGTTGGTTGTTGTAAGCCTTGCCAAACCTTCAAAATTGCAGGCCAAGTCATTCTGATCCTGAGTCTGGTAATACATGTTAAATGCATATGAGGCATTCCCATTTGCATCCAAGTTGTTGCAAGAAGATCCATATCCAAGTGCAGTGCAATCAGCAAGGGAGCAAGCATAATTTATGTTATCAGCAAGTTTGCTTAGGTCCTGTGTATCAGGGTTGAACATGCACCACTTTGGATCAAGATAGTGCACATTTTGAGCACCAACTAGCAACTTTTTTAGGCCTTTTCCAGAAAGGTCCATTGGAAACTTAGGCTTTCCATCATACTTAAAAATACCCCAATGGCGCTCAAAGTTCCCTGGGGCAATGCTTTTGGCATCCTCATCAATGAGCCCAAAAAGATAAACTTCAATATATTTCGGCCTAAGTGGGGTCCCTTTATTCAGTGCAAGCCTTGGTAGAAGCCCATTGTAGAACCTAAAAGCATTGCCTATATTGGCATTTTTGTCCCCATCTGTTGGCCATCCTACCTCTCCTACCAAAATTGGCATGTCCCCATACCCCACATTTTTTAGGGCAGAGACCAAGGTGTCAAAGTTTGCATCAAAGACATTGGTGTATGAAACCCCATTATCATTTATGGGATTGGCCACCCCATCAAAGAAGGCATAGTCAAAAGGGAAATTGTCATTCCCATAGAGGCTCAAGAAGGGGTAAATGTTCACTGTGAATGGTGCATTGTTCTTGGCCAAAAATTGCACAATTTGAAGCATTAGGTCACTTATATCAGGCCTAAACATTCCAGCTGATGGAACAGGGTTGTTTATTGGAGACTCATACACATCTGCATTTAAGGGCACTGTGGCTTTTATGGAGTCTCCTACACCAACTTCATTCAGGGCATTTTGAATGTTCTGTAATGCAGGGAAGGTCACTTTCATGAATGAACCATTGTAGGATTTCAAAAATGGCTCGTTCCCAACTACTACATACCTGTGAAAGAATAAAGATTGAGTGAAAAATAAACAAACACTTGGTTCAGTGGAATTCAAATATAAACAAAACCAATATGCATTATTCATTGGAACTACCTAGTTCAAAAATCAGAATTGAGAAAAAGTTTCCGAGACTCGAGAAAAGTTTTGTGGACTTTTTTCATGTGACAACTCAATTTCCGATACTATTATTTTATCGAAAATCCTTACATAGTGGACTTGTCATTTGGAGTTGTAACTTTGTGGAAGATTTTTACTTAAATCTAAATCTCAAAGATTTAACTTGAGCAATTGCAAAGGAAAAGAAAACCAAGTTGGAGTAGCACAGAACTTATCCAAGTCCCAACACTCAACCAATAATAAATGTTTTCCATTTCTTAGAGATGGGAAAGAAGAAATGCACAAGAGTTTTCTCAAAATTATTTATTTTTCTAAGTGTAAAATTTTAAATGATTTTCTAGTCACTAAGGAAATAATTAGTACTACAGATCTAGCAGTTGAATCGGCCAATTAAAATCGCTTTCTTTAAACAATCTCACAAGAAGCCACACCACAAGTACCGAAAAATAGAATCTATATTCAGAAAAAGGTACAACTTCAGGTCACTTTTCTGTGTCTCCTTCTTAGATCCAGTGAAGGTCAATGTGCATACAGTCACACAGTAATTATACTTTAACCATAAGACAAAAAGTAGAAAATGAAAGTTCTGTACTATTTTTCGATCAGAATAAAATTTTTTCTCAATAAAGTACTTAATTTTTAATGTAATTTTTATTAAGTGAACTATTAAATAATAAAATTTCAATTTTGATTGAACATTGTAATAAAGATACAAATCATTACAGTTAGGGGTAGGTTTTAAATCAAATTTACTAAAACAAAATGAGTAATCTGATTTTTTTTTTTCTGGTGATTCTAAATTACTGAATGAGTCAATATTTGAAACATTGAACTCCCACACTATCCTCCCTAAAACAGAAAAACACGGGTCAAAACTTTCTTCTCGTGTCAGTGAGATTTCATCAAAAAGAACCTCAGATCAAGCAAAAATCCAAATTAACAAGCAAAACATGAAACCAAATAAACACTCAGATCGGATTCATTATTCAGACATATTACATAACTTCTTACTTACATTCTACACTCCCTCAAGATTGAAAACTCATCCCATTAATAGGTGAAAGAAAGTATGTAACTCACTTGATGTTAACTCCACCCCTGAAGTTGTAACTTGTGACATTTTTCTTCACCCACTGCATGGCACGATCATAGTCATTCATCTCAGAAAGTTGGTTATTGGGAATGGCAACCATGACTTCAATCCCTGACCCAGATAAAGCCCTCATGCTAGACTCATCTGCATCAAACAGCTTCACCTTTTGAATCCCATTGTCCTTCAACATCTCAACCACAGTGTCTGCTCTCAACTGGTGTGTGGCTTGAGTCCCCCAGTTCACCCCAAGCCCTTCCACACCCCACCACCCCATCACCCCAATCACTACAAAAACCCATCTCAAAAACCACCGTTTTCCCATCACCCCAGAAAAACAACAACAAAAGGGTATAACCACAAATTATTTGCTCTTCAAAGGCTTTTGGGTGATCACAAGATTTGTCTATTCAAAATCAGAGACTCATTCTTCAAAATACTGGATAGTGTGTGACAAGTGAAAGTGAGACCTTTGGGATGAAAAATCTAGAACACTTTTTCGCCGCACGAATGAAGAAGAGTGAGTGTTTTAACGTGATTTAATTCGCCATATAAAAAAAAAAAAAAAAAGAACTATTTTCTATGGCTTGTTCTATTTTACCAATCTCTATTGAACTTGAAGAATGTCAACTGCCACAAGTTCTTTCTGCCCAGTACTATAAATCCAGGAATCAAGTTCCTTTGTTTCCTACACTTTTCTGACTAAAATAGGTGACAAAATGAGAAAAGTTGAAAATCTATGAAAAAGAAGGGTTGAATGAAAATCCCTATAGAGCCCACAGAAGAAAGACAAGTATTGTTTATCTTCACAATTTTTTTGTGATGGTGGTAAGGTGACACCAAATTGTGGATCTAGAGAGAGTTAGAATAATAGCCACGTAACTTGAGAAAGGCTTTGAACTATTGGAGAAAGTGGTAAAGGTAAGAAAACATAAATGAAGTGAAATGAATGGAATGAAAATAATGTAAGTTTGAATAGGTGATAAAGAAAGGGATGAAAGAGAAAGGTGGTGATTTTTTCTGTGTTTGTGTCGGTTTCGGAAGAAAGATTATATGACGAAAGATTGGAAGTTGATGTAATTTGTTGTGTGAAGTGGGAAAGGGTTTAAGCTTTATATTGAAGGAAAGAAGAAAGGAACGAGGAGCTTCGGTTTATTCTATGTACAAACTGCGTCAATTTGTCACGGTTTCCAAAATTAATTAATTTATTTATCAGAGTTAATAAATACGCATCGATTCTCGTTTATAAGAATAAAAAAAATCTATTATAATGGTATAATTAACGTCAAATATTTTTTTTTAATTTCACCCACATTATTTAGTTTTTACTGTAAGGTGGTTAGAATTATTACAGGCTGAGAGATCAGTCGGAGAAAGATAAGGAGAAGATGTAATAAGAGAGACATAGACTGTAGGGTGAAAAAATGAGATAAAACTAATAATAATAATAATAATAATAATAATAATAATAATAATAATAATAATATATCTTATGCTTCAATGCGTAGAATCCAATTTCAAAGTCAAATAAATTGGTGTTCAGTTTGAACAATAACTGTTATGGCTACATGTTCCCTAATTGAAATTAAGATACTAACTGAAATAAAATCATAAAATACTTTGTCAAGTATTACATATATTATAAAAAATTCTTAATAAAATAATTTTTTATAATGGATACAATTATGAAAATGTAAGTTGAAAATGTTAATAAAATATCAGTTTCATGATACATGAACAAAATTAAAAACATAAAATGTTTGAAAGTTTAGATTAACAATGTTGAAAACACTTTATTTATATATTTCTTTTAACAGTAAAAAATAAATAAATATATAAATATAAAGTACTTAAGGACTATCTCAATTTGTATATAACATTTTAGAAATGATATTGACCTTATACCTACAGAAAGCGCAACAACTCACATAAGAGTTATACTAACAGTAGTACAAATAAACATCCACCTAATAACAAGTCTACAAATCTATAATCTCTTAATCTCATATATAATCTAAACATATCATATGCAAGCTTGTCATAATTCGTCGTGAGAGATCTTATTTGTAATGGCTCAAGGCCCAAGCAGGTAAAGCAACCGCTTTAGGCCTGAAGGCCTGAAAGGCCTCAACAAAATTTAATACGCTTTGGGTCTCAAGGCTTGAAAGACCTCAAAAAAAATTTAATACACTTTAACCCTCAAGGCCTTAAAAAAATTTAATACTAATATATTATTATAAAATAAAAAATATTTAATTTTAAAATTATATTAAAAAAATTTTAATTAAAAATTTAAATATTTTAAGTGACTTTAAGTTTACATTGGTGCTATAAATATTATTTAATGACTTTAAATTTATATTGATACTATAAATACTATTTAATGAATACTATTTTTGAAACTTTCTTATAATAAATTAATAATATTTAAGAAAAAAAAGTTGAACAATCAAGGAATCTTAGGTATCAAAACTTTCTAATTTATCTCTTTTCTATATTTCAACTAATTGATATCATATCTTTATATCTTCTATCATTGTGGAACTCTTTCACTTCTCCTTCTTTTTTCACTTTTCTCCTTTCTTCATCTGTCTCTTTGTTCCTTCCATAATATCATTTCACCGTTCCTTCCAAAATATTATTTCAACTTGTTCAGAATTTCAAATTTCTTTCATTTCATATTTCATATTTCAAGGAAGAGAATAGATAATTTAGAAATTAAAAATTATATTTAAAAACATACCAAAGGACAGGATCCCCAAAGATAATATCATAGGATCCCCAAAGATAATATCATAATAGGAGACTTGATGATCAAGTTTATTATCTTGACAATCAGGATTTATCTTTTTAACTAAGACTTATTTTATATAAAAATATACAAATATGACAACTAGAAAATTTGAATCAGATTATTCAAAACTTCCCTTTTTTAAAAAAAAAAGAAGAGTTGAATTTTTTGTTGAACACAAAAAGGGGCTATAGATAAATTTATAAAAATAAACAAAAATAAATAAATTAGAAAATATAGGTGAGTCTTTTTTGAATGAAAAACATAACAATATAAATTTATAAAAATAAACAAAAAAATGAATTAGAAATACAGGTGAATCTTCTTTGAATGAAAAACATAACAATATAAATTTAGGTGGATAACAATATAAATATAGGTGAAGACAAAGATTAAACAAATTAACTTTATTGTTTATTGAAAAAGATTTTTAAATGAAATTAATTATGATAATTTAATAGTTAATTTTGCATCACAAAAAGTTCAAAAAATAAATTTTATATAAAAATATTATAATTTTAATTATTTTATTAATTTAAAAAAGAACTCATTTTTTTATTCGTTTTAGGTCTCTTAAAGCCTTGAGCCACCACTGTTTGCTGTACCTATAAAATTATATGTACCCATATCTTAATCTAGGCCAAAAGAATAAGTGAGAACATTACAATCACTTAAGTTAAGTATTTCAAACAGTATAGAGGACATAAGATCCAATCAGAATAAGTACAGATAAAGTGATTTTCAGAAATAGAATTATAGACTGGAGATCTTTAGCCTTATGGTGGTATTGACTAAAACATAGAGTTAATAGAGTTAAGAGAATTTTATTTATATAAACTACTATGCCTATGATACTTTATAATATCTTATCATATTTAATGTTCATTAAAAATTAGCATTAGAAATACTAATTAATACAATGTACAAATATTTGTGTACTACAAAATAAATCTAAAGTACTGACCCATGAGTGACTTTCAATATGAATGCCGAAAATATTTTTATTTTTTAAAATGATAATAATAATTTATTTAATGAATGTTTAATTTTATTACAATATAAACATCTTATTACATTTAATATTATTTAACTACATTTGAGCATTGTTTCAAATAATTAAGGAAATTGAATATTTCATTTAATACGATATTTAATTTTTGAAATTATTAATTTATTAGGAAATCCTATAAAATAAGAGATATTATAAAAAAATATTAAGAATATTATATTTTTTAAGTATGTAACATCTAGAATAATTAAAGACATGGTTTTAAAGTAAATAAAGAATTAAAATATTTTTTAACAAGTTTAAAAATAATTTCTTCTATATTTTAACTAAAACTTTTATTTTATTAAGTAGTTAAAACTTTTAATATTCTCTAATATTTTTGATTGACCAATCATGTGTTCCATCAATAGGTAGGGAATAACAAGTAACTAAATATATAGTCATTGAAGTCTTGATCAAAGTAAGTTTTCATTTTCCTTCAATAGAATCTATCATTTTTTTTCTTTGAGATTAGGAATTTGTACACTCTTGTCTTAACCAATTGAAAAAAAAGAGAGAGTATAATAGTAATCTAAATAATGGAAGGTGTTAATTATGTAGGTCAAAGTAAGGAGTTGATCATTTACATGTAGTCTTGTAAGTTGGTTTAGATATATAAAAATGGTATGAAAGTTGTGAGTTGAAGTTAAGTTTTTAATGAATAAAACTTATATGTTTTAAATGGTATACCTATTTTGGATTGGTAGGAGAGTCTAGTCACATTTAGTTTGAATTAATTAATATACAGGTTTGTATGCTAAACATGTGAATTTTAGGTGTTTAAAACATTTGAGGAGGTTTATAATTAATTAGAGTTTATTAGTGCATTTATTATGCTTTGATATCTGCTTTCATTCTTTTATTTGTATTTAAGTGACCTTCAAGTAATAAACAATCATTGCTTGTAAGCACTCCCACTCAAGTCCTTCCATAGTTGTTTAAGCAACAATTCTCCTCACTTAAACTATGGTTTAAGGCTAGACTAAGAGAGTTGTCAAAATAATTATTTCTCCTTTAGAATTTTTGTCACTCAAGCACCAAGTGGTCGCTAAAGCAATAAAGAGTTAAAGTTTTAGGGACTTTTCTAGAACTTGCATGTACCAGAACAAACCTCCTGGTCGAGGTCTAAGGGGAATGAAGGTTCATCTTCGAAACCATTTTTTCGTTCCCACAGACTATGTCAATGTTCTAATCTCATATGAGGTATTATCCACTTTGGTGCTCTAAGCTTCATTATAGTTTTGTCCTTAAAAGGAGACTAAAAGGGAGGAAGATGTATTTAAATTTTTCTTAATCTCTACTCTGAAGTCGTACGAGACTATTAGGCATACCAGAACAAGAACAAGGGTCCATTTTTGGAACCACTTTTCCATTCTCATAGATGGTGTTGATGTTCTAACATCAAGTCCATTGAGATAACATTGTTTGGTTTAATCATTGCATCTGAGGTATTGTCTACTTTGGAACTTAGAATTCTATCATGGTTTTATCTTTAAAAGGCACATTGGAGGTTAAGGGATGTGAGACTATTGGTCGTATTGGAATAAGTCCTCCAATTGGGGTCTAAGGGGAATGAAGGTTCATCTTTGGAACCACTTTTTCATTTCCACAGATGGTGTCAATGCTCCAATCTCATCCGTGGTATTGTCCACTTTGAAGCTCAGAGCTACATGCATTGTAGTTCTTAAAGATAACTAAATATAGAGTATATTCTTGTAGCTTAGGTGTATATTGCAAAGAATATCTTCGCCATCTACTGCCAAAAGGATCCTTTCCCAAGACAAGACAACATCTAGATCTCTTGGAGTTTAAGCTAAAGTTACACTACTTATTAACTCTCATAACTCAAGCATTATTCAACTCTGGCTTAGCTTTTTATCTTATACGGTGTACACTTTATCATAATTTGATACAAAAGGTTCTTCTACTATGAAAGATAAGTATTTTCAGTTATCAATGTGGTTGCATGAAGAAGAAAAGAGTAGATAATGTTGCATGAAGCACATTTAATGATTATCAACTTTCAATCTTGTCAACCATAGAAGAAGAAAAAGATATTTAAATTAGTTTAAAGCCACACAATGGCCAAAAAAGGGAATGCAATAAATACATTCTTGAAACCTATATAAAGACATGCTTTAAAGAGAAGAAAAATAAGAAGAATCATTACTTGTAAGTGTTAAATCTAAATAAATTTCCTCTACACCCTTAAAGATTTATAAGAACATTGTTTGTGTTCATTAGAAAATTAAGAGAGAAATCCTATCATTATAATAGTTAAAAAACACAACCCCCCTAGTGAGCAAATCATGTGATCTGTTGACCACAAAGAAAAATTTACTTGCCTTAAGTAAGAAATAACTTGTGGAAAGAATATTAAGTTAGGAATGACCTGTGTAAATAATAGTTGGGTTAAGCCATGAGTGGATTGTTGAAATAATATTGGGTTAAGTCAGAAGCAGCTTATTGAAAGAATAATTGGGTTAAGCTTATTGAAAGAATAATTGGGTTAAGCTAGGAGTGACTTGTTGAAAGAATACTTGTTTGTACTTCACAATAGTAGCATGCGTAGTGAAACTTGATTGATTAGTCAAGAACTAAACGTAGTTTGTTGAGACAAATGACCCATTATAAAAATACTGAATAATCATTCCTCCCTTAATCCCTTACATTACATGTTATTTAGTCTCTACTAACTAAAAGAAGATAAGTTCTTCAAAATTGCTTACAAAAATTCTTATTGGTTCATTTGACCAAATACAAAACTTATCTTCTATCTACGAAGTATCATATGATTCTTGCAAAAAGCTACGAAATTTTTTTGAACACAAGTCAATCCTCTCTTAATTTGTTTTTCCTATTTTTCATACACTTCATACAAGATCAAGTAATGTTGGAGATAAAGAGATCATTCTTAAACCAAAAAGTAGAAAGATGTTATATTGTACGTTGGTATATAAAAACACTATACATGTATTTTGAAAACTCAAAATTATATAATATATATATATATATATATATATATATATTAAGATGTTATAACAATTAGTCTTCTAATATAAATAAACTTGTAATAAATTGAGCTTTTATCATAAATGTATAAATTTAAATTTGTGATAATTTAAATTATAGTCATAAAAGTAAGAAACTGCAATTAAATAATTTTACAATGTATTTTGTAAAGACCAAGTAGTTTTGTATAAGACTATAAGTAGTTTAAAATCGTATATATTTTATTATTTAAGTTAAAAAATTTATAAATAGAAAAAAATTATTATTTAAACTATATTTTACAAAAAGTATCATCTCTTTAAAACCAGACTTTTTTTGTCTTCTCTTTAAGTTTGTGAGTTGACCACTTATTATTTTCAAGATTCAAGTCTAGCTTAATAATTGTAGCATAAAATAGAAACCTCTTAATCAAATTTTGTTTAGAGTAAATATCTCTTTGTCCCTTTTTTCTTGGGTTGTTTGCATAGTGATTTGCATGTCTAGATATATGTGTTTGTATATGGGGTTTCATGGATCAAGACGAATCTCTACTAGTATAGGGTCATAGTATTTGTTATCTTTGGTTTGATGTTTAGAATTTTCTATGAGTAGGTTTGAACTTCTTGTATGGAAACATGATTGATGGGAGCTTTGGTTGGACTAACTAAAACATCAAAGAAGAGAAGTTAGATAGGAATATATGTAGATATGATTTGGTCACAATGATATTTTTTATGCAGAAATAGTATATTCATGTAAATTTTTTTATTGTTGTATTTTCAAAATATGGCAATTTATGAATATGAGAAGTTAAGATACTATAATTGTGATTGGATAGTACGAAGGTTGTTGAAAAATGTTGTTGTATTCTGGGTTGATGGAAGTCTTTTAAAAGTTGTTTATAAAAATCCGTTTAATGAAGTTTTGAACCTTAAGAAACTATTTGATTATAGTTTTATTTCAATGAGACATGTTTTGATATAAATAGTTGGATTTGATTTCATTTAATCTTAGTTTAGATTTAGAATGTAGTATTTTGATTCTTATTGACTTAGAAAATTGTCGAATCTTACTGTTTTAAAAGGTTAGAATATATATATATATATATATTTTATCAATTTGGTACATGTTTATATATGATTGCAAGTTCTAGAAATTTCATATTTTCACTCAAGTGACACTTTGGTTGCCCTAGCAAAAATGCAATTGAGAGGAAAAACTCTATTTGTAGATATTTTCTCTAAAGTAAAAATGTTTTAGAAAAACTATTTGTAGTTGTTTTATCTAAAGTAAAAATGTTTAGAGAGAGATTCATATGACTTATATGACTTAGTTTTTGCATGATTGATGTTTTTGTCATTTAAGAAAAAAAAATTTGACTCAATTTTTACTTAAGTGTATGAAATTTTACACAAAGTGTGAAGGAATTTTCCCAAGAAGAAAAAATTTCCTAAAGAAAATTCTCTTAAAAAAATATTTAAATAAGAGATTTTAAAACAGAAGTTTATATGATTGTTATATTTACATTTTTATAAAAAAAGGATTAAATTGTATGTGTAATTAATTATTTGATTTTATTAAATGAATATTTACATAAAAAATTGTACTTGTGAATTAACTTTTGTTAAATGCATATTATGTATGATGGAGAATAAAATATAATTTGAGTTAGAATGCATATATGAATAAGAATATATGATGATCTTGTGATATGATATGACATTATAAATAAAGTTATTTTTAGGGAGGAAGAAATACTATATTGAGACATAGTTCGTCACCACATCAAATGCTTCTTGCACCGCATCAACTTTTCAAAATTTCAATTGTGCTCTTGACAATTTTATATGATAAAAGAGGTGTATTGGTTCACTTTTTGGTGGTGGCGACTCTGGTTGCGGTAGCAGAAGTAAGTGGTAGCGGTTATTTTTTTTTCAACAACTTGTTATGAAGGAGTTTTGGTTGTTTTAGAGATAAGTCAAAGTGATATGAGTAAGTTGTGCTTGTTTTTTTTTTTTTTTTTTTTTTTTTTAATTTTTTTTTTTTTAAATTTTTTGTGTTTTATTTTTTTTTTTTTTATTTTTAAAATTTTATTTTAATTTTCTTTTTTTTTTAGATTTAAAAAAATTTTAGAATTTTTTATTTTTTTTTTATTTTATGTATTAG
>Ga0099825_1004412_pt1 | contig 18458 bp, 16 predicted proteins | sample SiratroredBW_FD_76838 | JGI IMG/M metagenome (GOLD analysis project Ga0099825, IMG submission 76838) | Root nodule microbial communities of legume samples collected from California, USA - Siratro red BW | ecosystem: Host-associated > Plants > Roots > Nodule | place: USA: California | collected...
TCGTCAGTAGCTACCAGTTATGACTGCAGTTATTGACTTCTTATTCCTTTTGTGCCAGAATCGTTGCGGTATTTATCAATGTATGATAACCGATGCATAAGATACTTCAAAGGGCACAAACAGAGGTTAGGTTTGATGTAGATAAATGATCTTTTTTACCTTGCAGAAGGAAACTAGCTGCTCTTTTTTAATTGCTACGCTTTTGGCAGAAAACAATTTTTAATTCTTATTGTTGTATCATTTTCTTTTTGTTTTGGGACATATTTGGCCTTTGTTAGTAAGCAAGGACTAAGATCACTGTTTACAATTAATTGTATAAGCACATGCTTGAAATTATATCTGTCTGCCAAGATTATGATTTTTTTTTATCATACATAAAAGTGAAATATAAATAGTCTAATTTTCAATTTTTGGTGGATGGTTATTTTATTTTATTCTTTAATTGTTTTTTTACATGTTTATCTTGTTCTCTAAGTTTAATTGACGCATCTAATGTAAGCTTTCTTTGCCTCACCCCTTTTTTAACGCGATTGGAGCATAGCTAGATTATTTTCAGAATAGCAATTTGTCAATGATTCTGAGTATGTTAATACCTTTGTTATACATGACCTTACTGCTGATTTCTTTTCTATGACTTGCTTTAGGGTTGTTTCTCTCTGCATGTCTCCAATCAATGATAGCTTCATGTCTGGTTCTCTAGACCACAGTGTCAGGATATGGGATCTTCGAGTAAATGCTTGCCAGGTTGGTAGTTTTCTTTTTTGGGGCAGGGAGAGATTTAAAATATTGATTTCAGTTTTAATGTCAATTAAAATTTGTCTAGATTCGTAGTTATATTGGTGAATATCCTATATACTACAAGATTACCAAGTAAAATATGTAGAAAACAGGCTACTTTTTTGACATATGCTTATTTTCTGTACTTAACATTATAATATTTTGTTAGTGGTTGAGCTCAAGATTTTTAGCTATGGACTGCATCATACGATGCAGTTCTTGGTTGTGGCAGCCACTGCAATTGCATTGACTGAAGTTGGCATGTTACAACCATAATGCAACCCTGAATACACCTGCTATTTAAACCCATGTTTGGGCTTCAAAATGTTTATAATTTCACAGTGCACCATGGAAAAATTGTAGGAGATAATTACGATTTATGCTCACTGTTATAGTTTTCAGGGCATTTTACGTCTACGTGGTAGACCAGCTGTTGCATATGACCAACAAGGCCTGGTCTTTGCTGTAGCAATGGAAGGGGGGGCTATTAAATTATTTGATTCTCGTTCTTATGATAAGGTTTGGTATTTGTGACCTTTCTCTAGATTTTGTCATGCTTTTCTTAACTTCACAACTCTGACATTGCCCAATATTGGTGTAGGGTCCGTTTGACACCTTTCTAGTTGGTGGTGACACAGCTGAAGTTTGTGATATCAAATTCAGTAATGATGGCAAATCAATGCTTCTGACTACTACTAATAACAACATTTATATTCTTGATGCATATGGAGGAGAAAAGGTTAACTTCTTTGATAATTGAATCTTTTGCTTTACATTTTCCTGATGCAATAGTGTGTTTGTCCAAAATATGTGGAAGTTGATAGTTTGCTAACTTGTGCAGCGCTGTGGGTTTAGTTTGGAAGCATCTCCTGGTACTCCGATAGAGGCTACATTTACTCCAGATGGGAAGTACGTGGTGGCAGGTATTACCTTTCATCTATTCACAATTGAGCTTTTTGAAAGTTTTCTTTTTCACTGCATCTCATTTCCTGGTTATATTTACCAGCTGGTATGCACAAAAACATGTTTTTGTTAATTTCCAATATTATTTAAAAGGGTTATTAGTTTAGGGTTTGTGGGTTTTTGTTGAACTAACAATATTTGTAATTGATGTAATTATAATTATAAAAGGGACCATCAGGTCTAGGCATTGTACATGTTATAATTATAGACCTACGGACTTGATCCTATATAATCAGGAATATTGTTATAATTATAGAGATAAGGTGCTGATCCTATATATTTAGTAATGTCTTAATTATATATGTATTATTAGAACATTTTTATTTATTTCCGTATCATATATTTGTTAGAGGATATCAAATCTCCTTTATCTAATGTATTGATTCATTTTTCTCAATATAAATAAGGCACTCATGCTGTCATAGAAACACATGGTTTTAGCTCAATGTTTCTCTCTTGTCTTGAGTTTAACATGGTATCAAAGCTTTTTTCAAAATTGGCCAGGTAGATCCATTGTCTCTAAGTTGTCATCTGCTGAAATCAAATAAGGACAAAGGGAGGGTGAGAAAACACTCGTATTCTTTCTAAGACAGAGGGTAGCATAATAAGACATGCTTATGGGACCTAGTTAACAATTTATCAAGGCTAAGATTGAGATTGTGAACAAAATAGGTAGATCCGAAGACATGAGGAGTTGATGGATGCTGTGAAAATAGACCAAATACCCAAGAAAGGAGGTTGAATTATATATTTAAGATTTTTGAGAACATTTTGTACTACAAACTTGAATTACGAAGTTTGAGCTGGGTAGACGTTGGAGACAAAGTGTGGAACGTTTATACTAGGAGAAATGTAAAAAAATATAGTTGTTAGGAGGGTTTGCGCGAGTGGTGGGAAAGGTTGTTGGGTTGGTTGGTCTATATAAGGACCAACATGTTTTGGGGAGGGATTTTTTGACTGGTTGTTTTGTGAACATGGCATCCCTAGATGAAAGGAAAAGTGTTTCCTTTGAATACCGAGTTGTGGTTCAGTATACTTCTTTGTTTTGAGAATTCAAGAAAACTTTCTTGGAGGAGGGAATTTCTTTTGTTCAATTTGTTTTCTTGGTTTTCATTGTTGGAAAGCTAACATTTTGGTCCGAGCTACCAGATCTGAGGAGGGAGTGAAGAAAGGATGGAGCATTGAGTGAGTGCGTTAGAGAAGATGACTAGTGAACAAGGGAGGATGATGATAGAGGTGAAGGCAAAGATAACTGCCATGAAAGTGGATGTAAGCACATTCAATGACCATTTATTGGAGATTAAGGAGTTGTTACAGGAGCTTAAAAGGGAAGAAAAATTGTTGGTAGGAGGGGAAAACTCAGTGATAATGAGGATAATAGGGAGGATAATTTGGTGCATGATCATAAATTGGAAGACGAGAGGGAAGATGAAGCAAGAATGTAGACCAAGAGGGTGGAATTATCCATTTTTGACGGAATGGACCCTCAAGGATGCTTATCTTGTGCGGAAAAATTATTTGAAATCCAGAAGGTTATGGAGAAGTTAAGGTTGGCTTATATTAGCGTGGAGGGTAATGCAAGCCATGGTTCAATTTTTAGAGGAACAATTCTAAGAACCCTTTTTGAAATGAATTCTATATGGAGCTAATGTGAAGGTTTGGAGGAAAAAAGAGGAATTCTGTCTTTCAAAGGTTGACAAGATTAGGTAGCGTGGAAGATTATATACAAGAGTTTGAGGTTTTTGTGGCTCAAGCACTGCAAACTTCAGAGGAACAATTGTTGGGCTGAATACAAAAATCCGAAATGAAATCAGGCCGCACGGTCCAAAGGAATTGATGCGAGTGATGGAGTTGGTGTTAGATATGGAAGAAACGGTGAACGAGGAGAGGAAGGGAGGTGGTGCGTATCATAATAGTACATCCAATTTGAATAGGATTGGGTGTGTCTGCGCTGGCGGAAAATTCAAAGGGGGTGAGTGGTCAAACCACTTCAAGTTGGGCCAGCAATGCAAGAAAAGAACCTTCTCACACAATCAGAGAGAACTGCGCTGGAGTAGTTGGGGGTAGACCTTCAAGGAATAGAGGGGTGAGGACGTTGCCGTATCTGAAATATGTGAAGAGGAAAGAAGAAGGAAGGTGTTTCCATTGTGGAGGACTTTATAGCTATGGACACAAATGTCCAGAGAAAAATTTAAGGGTTATTATCATCGTAAAGGATGAGAAGGAGTTGGAGATTGGGGAACGTGGTTTGACAAATCATGGGAGAAAGGGAGATCAAAATGAGGAGACATAGATGCAAGGGAGTAAGAGGAAGTATTGAAAGAATGTGGTGAAGTTTTTGAAGAATTTAAAGGCTTGCCACCTTCTAGAGAAGTTGATCATAAGATTCCTCTTAAAAGTGGAATAGAGGCAATCAATGTGAGGCCTTGCCGGTACCCACACCTATTGAAACTGGAGATTGAAAAACAAGTAGAAGAAATGTTACAAATGGGGATCATAAATAACAATCCCTACTCTAACCTTATAATTTTGGCAAAAAAGGAAGGCAGTTGGCTTTTTTGTGTTGATTATAGGGCGTTGAACAAGGCTACTATTCTTGATAAATTTTTAATACTGGTTATTGAGGAGTTATTGGATGAATTTCACGATGCTAGGTATTTTTCCAAAATCAATTTAAGGTCTGGTTATCATCGAAATTGGATGCACGAGGAAGACATTCAAAAGACAATCTTTTGTACACATATGGACCACTATGAATCCCTAATTTGGATGCACGAGGAAGACATTCAAAAGACAACCTTTTGTACACATATGGACCACTATGAATCCCTGGTAATCGTTTGGATTAACAAATGAACCAAGAAGATTCCAATGTGCTATAAGCAAGGTGTTTCGACCCTATTTGAGGAGGTTCGTGGTAGTATTTTTTTTGACATATTGGTGTATGGCAGGACTTAGGAGAAGCATTTAATACAACTTAAAGAAGTGCTAAAGACGGTCTAATAGCAACAGTTTTATGTAAAAAAAAAAATGTGAATTTGGAAGGAAGGAGATGTAGTACATTAGTCATGTTATCTCATTATAGTGAGTAGGATACACAAAGGGCATTGGCAAGTCTCTACTATCTAACCCAAACTACCTATCAACATTTTTGGCAATTCCTCTCTACCAACTTAATAGCTTCCCTCCACCTGGTATCAATTAAAAACCCCTTATCATCCCTCCCATTAAAAATCAGCCTACAAACCCATCCTCCCATTATACTCACTACCTTTTCCCATCCAGTCGTTCTCCTACAATACAACATTAAATCATTTTTTAAATACCCTGCCTACCACCACCTCGACTCTATGACCATCACATACCCCTTCTTCCTCACACCACCCTTATTAATGTTAAACCCTATCGCTATCCTTATTCTTAGAAAGACACTATCACACAACTTGTTATAGAAATACTTTAAGAGAGCTTTATTGAACCCAACACCAATTCCTTCTCATCCCCTATACTCATCAAAAAGAAAGTTGGTACATGGTGGTTCTGTACTATCCGTGATCTTTTCCAAGTCCCTAGCACCGATGAATTGCTCGATGAATTAGGATCTGTTACAGTTTTCATTAAGATTGATCTATACTTAAGATATTCCCAAACCCCAGAAGACACTCACAAGACAATGTTTCGAACCAATGATGGGCATTATGAATTTCTGGTCATGCCTTTTAGCTTGACTAATGCTGCCTCTACATTTCAGGCAATCATGAATGATCTCCTTTGACCTTATTTAAGACGGCTTGTCCTAATGTTCTTTGATGATATTCTGGTTTACAGTCCCAATTTTCAAGATCACGTCATTCACTTACAAATTATTTTAGAACTGCTAGAAACTAAGAAATTTTATGCTAAGCTATCCAAGTGCAGTTTTGCTGCCACACAAGTCAGTTATTTAGGTCATCTGATTTCACCTAAAGGAGTAGCTTCCAACCCAGACAAAGTTTTCGCCATACATAATTGGCCTTAGGCATCCTACCAGATTTTATAGAAAATTTGTTCGTCACTACGCCACTCTTGCTGCTCCTGTTACCAATTTATTGCATGAATAGAAATTTACATGACCATACGTTAGTTCATCAGGCCTTCGCAACATTAAAATTTCAAATAGCAAATGTTCCTATACCACGTCTCCTAGATTTCATCTAAACTGGCTATCAATGCCTCCACCGTCGCCGTTGGGGCGTTCTTAGCCAAAAGGATCAAACACTTTTGTTCTTCAACAAGAAAGTGTGCCACTGCCTCCAAGCATCCTTCGTTTACGTTAGGAAAATGTATGGAATCACATATCACGCATTTTGTTCTTCAACAAGAGAGTGTGTCACTCCCTCTAAGCATCCCTCGTTTATGTTAGGGAAATGTATGCAATCATAGACAAGCAGTCAAAGTACTTGTTGGGGCACCACTTCTAAGTTTTCTAATATCATAAAAGTCTTGCACTCTTCTCCCAAAGGGCGGGAAACATCTAAAAGGCATTGAGGTGGCGTGTTCTTAATGGCTAGAGTGGGCGGTGTAGTTGAAGTGTTAGGTGGGGGATTTATGGTAGGAGTTAAGTGGGGTTTCGAGTTGGGGTTAGAAAGTCAAATATGGTTAGGTGTGTTTGAGGGCTCAAGTCCTTTGAATGGGCAAAGAAGAGAAATGTTAAAGACAAGGTGTATGTGATAGTTTGGGGTTAAACAGAGTTCGTACGCGTCGTTGCCGATGCGGCAGGTGATCTGGTAAGGACCGGAGTAGTGAGGGGTATGTTTGGGACTAGGGCTCCGCTCAACTAATTGTTGGCAATACGGTTGTAGTTGGGCCCATACCCAATCATCGATAGTGAACATTCCCATGTAGCTCCTTCAATACAACCATCGTTCCACTGGACAAAGATCTACTACACTGGAAGAACTACTGCACTAGAACTCCCTGAACATCACTCACGCATTTATCCACAATCTAGTTTTGGTAATTGCCTTCATAAAAATCTAGTGGTAACCTGGACTCCACCTGATCAGCCCCTACTGCCTTTTTTAGCTATGATATATAAAACACTAGATGAAAACTATAGGCCCACCTTTGCTAACACCCCAAAAGGCCCATAATACCTTGCTGCCAATTTTGGATGTAACCTTGTTGGCATTGAAAGTTGCCTATGCGGTCTAAGAGCACCTCTAGTGGTGAAGGTCTTCTGTGTCGATAAGCAAATTTCACCATTTGATCTTGGGCCCTCTCCAATGATACTTCAATTGTTTGAATGCCTTATCTTGCGTCAATAAATCTTGAGCCCCAACTTCTACAGTTGTTTCTTTTGGAACAAACTGTACTAATGAAGGAGGTGCTATCCCATACACCACTTCAAATGATGTGCATCGGCAGCCCTTGACAACTGGTGTTATACTAGTACTTCGTCCAAGGAATAAAATGCACCCATGTCTTCGATTGTTCTGAACTAAAACACCGAAGATATGTCTCTAACGTCCTAATCACCACCTCTGTTTATCCATCAGTTTCCGGGTGATAGGTTGTACTCATGCTCAAGGTAGTTCCTTAGAATTTAAAGAGATCCTTCCAAGAAAGTCCCATAAAAATGGAATCTCTGTCACTTATAATGGAAGTTGGAATTCCATGTAACTTGACTACCTCTTTCATAAACACTACAACCACTAAACATGCAAAATATGGTGCTTTAAGGGAATGAAATGTCCATATTTGCTAAGATGATCTACCACAACCATAATAGAATCATACCCATTAGATTTTGGTAGCCTTACTATGAAGTCAATGTTGATCTCCTCTCAATCTGCCTCTAGAACCATTAAAGGTTGTAGAAGATTGTTCGGTTCCTAAGTTAGATGATAGAAATCCACTAACACCAAGATTACCACAATTACAGAAAATAAAGAATCTTGTTATTAATTCTCTAAACAATGCATACATCCTAATGGGTTACAAAGGAAAATACTTCCTTTCACACAGAGTAAACTTTATCAATACTTAGAACATCCAAAAGTTCCTTCCTTCTAACCAGGTTGGTCTTTTTAAAGCTCAACCCATCCCAACAACCAAAATTGCCCTGCTCTCTTTTTATTTAATAAATAATGCCCTTAATGTTAGCCCAATAGGGTATAAATATGAGATTAACCTCGGCATCCTCTTCTTGATTTTCGGAGCAAGATAACCCATTTGTCACTATGTTAGAAGCCCCCGACTTATAAACAATATCAAATTCATAGCCTAACAATTTGGCTAACCAATTCCGTTGGTTTTGCGTGGTGATTCTTTGTTCCAAGAGATATCGCAAACTCTTACGATCAATGAACACTATGAATCTCCTTCCCAACAAGTAAGGTCTCTAGTGTTGAATAGACAACACCAAAACCGTTAATTCTTTCTCATAGATGGACTTTGATAAAGAGGATTTCCCTGAGACTTTGTTGAAGAGCGCAATAGGTTTCTCATTTTGAGACAAGATTGTCCCTATTCCTTTCCCGAAGCATCACACTCAATGGAGAAAGGTTGATTAAAATCAGGCATTACCAAAATTGCAGCAGCTATAATGGCAGCCTTCAATTTTTGCATCGCTTCCTCATTTTCTTCAGACCACCCAAAATTCCCTTACCCAAAATTCCCTTTCTTTAACAACTGAGACCTGCAGTAATATCTAGTCAAGCCCAGGAAACCTCTCAAAGTCTTCAATGTCTTGGGTTTCAGCCACTGCACTGGCTGATATCTTTCAGGGGTCCATCTACACTCCCTCTTTTGAGATAACATGCCCCAGATATTGTAATTCCTGTCTTCCAAATTCACACTTTTTGATTTGTAAAAAAGTGTTGTAACGTTTTCAGGACCAATTTAATCTGCTCGACATGATCCCCTCAGGAGTTAATATAAATTAAAATGTCGTCATAAAATACCAAGACAAACTTTCTCAAGAGCTATAACACTAAATTCATGGCATGTTGAAAGGTAGTTGAGGGGTTGCTTAAACCAAAGCGCAATACCAAAATAGTGTCCCTGATACATCCAAAAGCAATTTATGCATAAGAATCTGATGATAACCAAACCTCAAATTTACCTTAGAAAAATATTGAGTTCCATGCAACTCATCCAACAATTCCATCATCGGAATATATCGAGTTCCATGCAACTTGTCCAACAATTCCATCACCGGAATTGGAAATTTATCTGGTATGGTAGTCTTAGTTAAAGCTCTATAGTCTACACAAAATCTTCAACTGCCATCCTTCTTTTTTTCCAATATTATTGGACTAGAATAAGGGTTGTTGCTGCCTAACATTCACCGCTTCCACTCCTTTGCGGGAAATTTTGTGATTTAGGTGTTAATTCACAATGTTACTCAAAAACCTCCTTGCACTCCTTCAACACCCCTTGTAATTCCTCCTTTTGACAACTATCCAATTCAAGGACTTTTTATTATTTTCCCCAGTCTCTTGTGCTTCGATACCCCACAAAATAGTAACAACTTCTATTTCTTTTTCCTTCCTTAGTGCCTAGGGAGAGACCAGGGTCCTGGATAATAATTGGTTTTCCTAAACCTGCACTGGTTGCCCCTGATGACCGAAACTCAGTCAAAGTCCTCCAGTTCACCTTGATATCACCCAACAAAGCCAACCAAGCTACTCTCAAAATCACATCCATCCCGCCTAAATCAAACAAACGAAAGTATCCGTAAATGCAAATTCACCACAATTTAACTGTAACACCCCTGTAACATCCACTTGTTTTTTGTTTTTTTTTTCCTATATCTATCACCCAATTTGACGTTGTAAGGGGTAGGTTCAACTTGTAATCCTCACTTTTGAACCACTTCCATCAAGATGAAATTATAACTCATTACACTATCAGTCATCAACTTTTTCTTCCTGCCTACAATAACTTTTGTCAACGTGTCCTCCGTGAGTCAAATGTCGCCTACAGCAAGTAACTTTGGCCTCAAGCCCACCCTTGCTAAAGTTGCACCCTCCTTTTACTGGCTTGGTTGGACTCGGGATGTTAGAAAATTCATTTAGCAATGTTCCACATGTCAACATAACAAATACTTGTCATAAAAGCCTCATGGGTTAATCCAACAACTTCGAATGCCAGCGCATGTGCGGGAAGATTTATCCATGGATTTCATAACTCACTTACCTTTTTCGGCAGGCCACACAATAGTCTGGGTCATCTGTGATTGTCTAACCAAATATATAGATTTTCTTGCCTTACTCACACATTTTACCGCTTTGAGCCAAGCCAGACCTTCTTGGTAGAAATCTGTCGCCTTCACATCCTGCCAAAAATAATTGTACTAGATTGTGACCCCTTTTTGTTAGAACATTTTGGCACAACCTGTTCGAGGGCACCACATTGAAATTTAGTTCCTCATACCATTCACAAACAAATGGCCAAATAGTCTTAATCGAGGACTAGAAGCTTACTTGGGATGATTTGTGGAGACCATCCCCACATATGGTCCTAGTATCTCCATCTGGCTGAACTATGGTACAACATGTCCCACCACTCCCCCATTGGCATCTCTTGCTTCCATGCACTTTATGGCTGACCACCCCCTTCCACCCTAGATATTGTTAGGCCCATTAGAAAAGAGAAAATATGGAAAGTGTATTCTAGGAGGTATGCTAAAAACATGGGGGAATTAAGGTGGTTATAAGGGGTTTTGTTCGGTTTTGGGTAGTAGTAAGGAGGGTAGTGTGTATGGACAGGTTGACACCTGTGTGAAAGGAACCATTTTCCTTTGTAAAGCTCGGTGGAAATATTTTTGGTGGACTTGAAGCCTCGAGCCCCTCACTTCTATACTTATCCCGAATCCCCAACTCATAGACCACCCAAACCCTAGCCCAATATCACTTGAACCAGAGCCCTCCCACCCGTCTCACTTTGAGGACAAAATGCTTGTCCTAGTGGAAGCCAATATTACAACACAACACAACTCAACTAGTAAGCCCAATCGATGGTAAAATGAACCCAAATGGATAAAGGACTTTATCATGTAGTGGACTTGAGATCATATTGTGTTATGGACTTTTAGTTTACATGTAATTCCTCTTAGTAGTGTGAGGCCCACTTTGTGACCCAAAACAACCAGTATTTGTAGGATTGGTGCAACATTATAAGGAAGGAAAATTGTTACCCTAATTACCTTACATTCTCATCTACTCCACACCCATGGGTCCTCTTAGTGTAGTTGTAGCAAAGGCCTAACACTCACATTCTAAGACTTGGAGCTTGTTGAGTTCTAGAATCGTCCATTTTAATTTTGATAAATGTGGATGACCCAAGCGATCATGTAGAAGCTTAGGAGATGAGGATGCTAAACAAGACATTTGAGAGTCTAATACCTAGATAGTAGAGTCCCCTAGATTCATGACCTTCACCAATCAGTCGACCTGTACTAAGCTGGTGTATAACAAAAGAATTTGCATAAATGGTTATAGAACAATTTAAATATTTAGTTAATTGACTCAAAGAAATTAGGTTATAAAGACAATTTGGTAAAAGAAGAACATGTTTTAGGTTCAAAGACAGAGAAAGGAAGATTTGACCTACTCCTTGAGAACTAATGAGAAAATTACATCAGGAATACCTAGGTAACTAATGCTAATAAGTAAACAGCTCATAGGTAGAACAAATAGCAGTTTTCCAATACAATTACTAACTACCTATATTTAATACCTATTCTAACAAAATGCTTTGCTTGAGTTTCAAGATAAGCATTAGATTCTTTTCTTCTACTTGATCCTTTTTTTGATCTGCTTATTAGTTAGTCTTGGACAGGGAACTTGCTTCCCTTCTTTCAGCTTTTGTCACTTCATTGCTATAGCAGAAAATAGGTAACATTGACACAACAAGCTTTTTAGAGCTTTCATATGTTATTCTTTTTGTAGAGCTACCTTTTGATGTATAGACTTGAGAGATGCTTTCAAAATTCAAGCTTTGAGTGCAAATATTCTTGTTGATGTCCTTTGTCTTTATAAGAAATATATTTGATTAACCCTTTATATGGTTAGGGGTTAGTGGGTAAGGTTTGGTCCCCCACTATTTTGTATTTTCTTCTTTCTTTTGTGATATTTTGAAGTGTTGCATATGATTGATGTTGTTTGTGGTGCCCACGGCATAGACGAATAAATATATCATGTGTATTTGTATCCTTTAAATTAAATATTGGGATAGATGCATTGACAATTGTTTCTGACAAGTTTTGAAGCTTTTCGAATGCAACATGTTGCAACGCAGGCATATGCAAAGTCTGTTATTAAACTTAAAAGGAAAAAGACCCGACAGATGATGTAATTGTACAAGCATGATGCATGTTCAGACGACAAAATAGATTCTGTTTTTAATTAAAATTATCAATTACTATTTTTTTACACTAATCAAAACACATGACAAGGATCTGCTGAATTTTGACCTAACAAATCTATATGCTACAACTTGAGGAGAAGTGTTAGAATTTTAAGTTGTTTGAATAGATTGACTTATTAGAATAGTATAACTTATTTTTTGTAATTCTTATCTGTCAACTGTGTGTAGTCTCCTGAGATCTTTTCTGTGTATGTACTCTTATAAATACAGGAATCAGCTAAGAGATGAATTAGTCTCTTGAGCATTCTTTCTCATATTTTCACACTCAAGTGATTATATGCCATTGATAAGAGCAATTTTGCAATGTGATAATTACAATCAGGTGGATGACTGGCCATACTGTAGGACTTGTTTGTTCAGAAAATGGGAAATGTGATTTTATTTTCAATTATGATTTCCTTTTTATAATTTCTTGTAGAATTTGTTGAGCTCAAGAGTAGTCCATAAGAAATGTGATTTGTATATATCATACATGGTTTTTTACATGAAATTATAGTCAATGAGTGTCGATTCATGACATTATGGAAACTGTGCATCTACATAAGTTACGTTTGTTCTACCATTAACATTTTCCGTAAGCTATAAAGAATATAAAATTTCTTAATTTTGATGTCTAAGGCTCTGGAGGTGGAACCATGCATGCTTGGAGTATTGAGATGAAAAATGAGGTATTCCCAATTCTCTACTATAATATGATTCTGCTATATATATATATATATATTTAATTCTAAAAGGATGCTTTAAATTTGACAGATGTTTGAACCCTCATCTGTAATTCCTAGCTGTAGACGTGTGTGTTGGTGCATTAGTAGAATAATTGAAGTTGTGAAATATCTTCCATTACTTTTGTCTGTTGTTGAACTAATGGCGTTTTAGGCTCAGCATGATGCATAGATACCAAAATTCTGCGGTTCGGTTTTGAAAATTACTGAAGTATGCCCATTGAATATGACTTCACTCTAAAATTGGTAAAATATACAAAAAGTTAGCCCTTATACTTAGCTGCTGTACGATTCACCCTCAGAATTTTCAAATTGGTAAAAGAATCTGCTTAATTGATGGGCAACTAAAACCCTTTAAACTTAATGTGCAAAAGCTTCCTTAGTTCATGAAACATTTACTCTATTTACTGAAAATTGTGAATGTGTATACATTGTAATGAGAAATAAGTATATGTTTAAATGACAGAAAAATGAGTATCTATATGACTAAATATACTCTATGTAGTGAATGTTGGAATTTATGGGACGATGAATGAAAACAGTAAAAATCACATAAATTAGTATATTCATATGGAGAAAAAAAGCAAGGTGATATTGGTGTGATACCTATCATGAAAAATCTGAAAAAATAAATTACGGTGGTTTGAACATATGTATATAAGGCCATTGGAGGAACTAATGAGGAGACTATGGATATTGGAGGCGAAGAGATAAGTAATATACACAATTAGTACAATTGAGGGACATATATACATATAAAGCATTACATAAGTTGGGCCCAAGCCCGTATCCAAAATCTGTGTAACACTTCCCTTTAAACTAGAGCATATAAATTATATGCACTAAGCTTGTTGTATATAATCAATTCTAGGACTGCACAATGGTTTAGTGAGGATATATGCTGACTAATAATTGAAATTAACACACTTAGGGATAATGTCATCTTTAGATGAAATTTTCTCTCAAATGAATTGGCCATTTATTATCGATAAAAACATAATATCTGGAAGTGGATATCTTGTCAGTAGGTGAGCCTGCCCAATCTCATTTGATTATCATACAACTCGAGTGTGACTATTGTGTCCATACAACAAACCTTCTCCTGGGTCCCTTTAATGTACTTTAGAATGCAAATGATTCCATTCCATGTTCTACATAGTAAATTTAATATTGGAAATTTTCTAAAATAACTCAACACTCAACCTCAAGCTGGTGAAGAATGTTTTCCATTCCCATTCCCAGTTTGGATATAATTCTTTCAAAATTATTGTCATTCAACCTCTTAGTAAGTATATATGCAAGTTGTCCTTGAGCAGAAGCATATGGCGTATAAATCATGATGCTGTCAAGCTTCTCTTTAATAAAATTTTTGTCCACTTCAATATGTTGGTTCTGTCATGTACTAGATTATGAGATATGCTAATTGCAGATTTGTTGTCATAATATAGGTTCATCTCATTTTATTTTCAAGTATTCTAGTATAATTTTTAACATTAATAGCTCAAATATCCTTTAAACCATTACTTGAAATTTGCTTCAGCACTGACCTGACTACCACATTTGCTTTTTACTTTTCTAAGTTACAAGTTTCCGCCAAGCAAAGTACAATAAGCAATAGTTGATCCTCTATCAAGAACTGAACCTGCATAATCAGCATCAGTATATGCTTCATGACTGACATTCTTGTTTGTTTTGAACAAAATTCCTCTTCTTGGTGTTCCTTTTATCCTAAGAGCATGTTGTAATGTGCTTCCTTTGATTGATACATAAAATGACATACTAAACTCACAACAAAAACATCATGTCCACAGTGAGATAAATAAATAAATAGGTCCTCCTACAAGCCTTTGGTACATTTCTTTATCAACTAGTGTGCTTGTGTGTTTGTGGGTTATTTTACCTTTTTTTTTAGCAAATTAGTAATATACTTTTCATGGAGTGAGCAACTTCAATTCCTAAGAAATATTTTAATTTCCTTAAGGTCTTAATCTCTAATTATCTAGCCAGACATTGACTCAATCTTTGTTGTTTTTGTTTATCATTGTGGGTCACAATAATATCATCAACATAGATTAACAAAATTGTTACTCTCCCAATGCTTAATAAACATAGTCTCCTTGAGTCTGCTTATATTGAAGACTCATCATGACTTTGGTGAACCTCTCAAACCATACTCTAGGTGACTGTTCCGGCCATGCAATGTCTTAGTCTGCATACTGTGTTTGCCTTAATTTCCCCTGTATATTCAGGTCATACATCCATGTATATTTCTTCTTCAATATCGTCATGTAGAAAAACATTTTTTAAATCAAATTGTAGTCATGGTTTGCTGCTAAAGATAAAATAACTTTGACCGTGTTCATTTTTGCGACTTGTGCAAAAGTCTCCAAGTAATCACTCCATGTTTGAGTGAATCCTTGTGCTGCCAACTTAGCCTTGTACCTTTCAATAGTCCATGAACTTTCTATTTTACCGTATAAATCCACTTGCATGCATCCCACAGGTTTTTTACCAGATAGTAGAGTAACCAATTTTCAAGTATTATTCTTCTCCAATACTTCTATTTCTAAATCCATGGCTTGTTTCCATTATTTTCCAATTAGTGCCTTAGGTACAGAAAAAGGTACAGTTGTAGTGTTTTAACTTGTGAGAAAGGTTTTATATATGACGGAGAGAAATTTTCAAAGGATGGATAATTTGTTAAGAATAAGCAGAATAAGCAGGTTTGGTCATAGCTCTAGTTCCTTTTCTAGGGAAATTAGAAGATCTAAATTCTATGTAATTGGGTCATCACAAGGAAATAAGGTTTTACATGTTCAAATATATTTACCTCTTATATTGGGGTAGGGTTGAACTCTTGGACATGTGCAGATGGAGTAGGGTTGAACTCGTGGACATGTGTAGAATTTGGAATAGCCTTTTCTGTTCAATGTGGTCTAATAGAATATGCGGAAACTCTAGGAAGATTTTGATTTACCATTCTCCCTTTCAATAAGTTCAGTTTTTCTCTCTCAACAGTTTCAGTTTTAGTGGTATTATTTGTTTGTCTTTTAAAAAACAGATTGAAAGTGATAATGGTCAAAATACCTAGTTCATTGAAAGTGACATCCCTAGAGATAAAAGTTTTTCGGAAAGAGGATGAAAACCTTTATGCCCTTTTCCTGTGATAGAGTACCTAAGAAAATACACTTAAGTTTCCTTGGATCAAGTTTTCCCTTTGTTGTTTATGAACATAGATAAAAGAGACAACCATAGGAGAAAGGTTAAGAGACTGATTTATATGTGAATAATGAGTGGAGTACCTTCATTGGACTTTTTAATTTTAAAACAACAGAAGGTAACCTATTAATTAAATAAATGGTAGTAAGAATAAATAAATAGTAGTAAGAATGATTTCCTCCCAAAATCTATTTTGAACGTTATTTTGAGATACGAGTACTCTATTATGTCCAAAACTATTTTACAATGGAAAGATGGAACAATGTCGTCACATAGCAATGTAGATACATCATTCAGAAGGATGATCATCTCATCATCAGGGACATGGAAGATGTTGGTGTCACGGTGTTACATCGCAACTGATGTTTGCATAGTGGTAGCAACAGGATGTTAAGCACCATGGCGTGATCCAAAACTTACTTAGCTTGTGTTCATGAGAGAGACCAACTTCAATTTCTCTAAATCCATAGTCTACACATCACGTGATCAGCGTGACTCTAGAGCAACGACTTATCAGTAGATCTCTTAGGAAATTACTTCAATTTGATTTCCTACTTCAATTTTCTCATGCTGTCCTATAATAGATGATGGAAACAAATCACTGTCAATCACAACACTAACAACTTGTTCTCTATTCCTTCTACCTATAAACATCGGTAGTCTCTATCTGATTTGTGCTTGGGATGATAACCCACCCTCATCATATATCTGTAATAATAACAAACATTTTAAAATGTATTTTTAAATCTGAAAATCAGATTACACATAGAACTACCAAAATAAAAAAACACTGTAAATACTTTCCCTTTTAATGGCAATGCATGACGGTGATGAATGTATTTCCAATAGTCTCTCCCACTTAAAAATTAGAGAAAGAAAATTTGGGAGGGGTGCAGTAGAGGTAGAAAGAAGAGGTGAGGGAGAGAAAATGGGAAAGAGGTTAAATATAAATATAAAGAGTAGTTTGGTCTTTTCACAAGAAATATCGGGATGCTGTTGAAATTTATGCGGTGCAGAATGCAGAGCCCTCGTCTCATTGGCATATGGGTCAGCTAGGGCCTAAAGCAGAGGCAAAACTTGTTGCACCACATTATTTTTGATGCATACCCCATTACAGACTTGGAATTACTAAAATATTCTGCCTATTAGCTTTCAGAAGATATTTTTTGAATAACTTCTAAAAAGTATTTCTCAGAACATATATTTACGTTTTAGATAATACTCTTCAGAAACAAGTTTGAGAATTTTCTTTTTCCAAATAATAAATTTTATATTCTGAAAAATACTTTTCCAAAATAAATTTTGAAAAATATGTTTCAGAATATAAAATTTATATTTAAAAAGAAAATTCGGAACTTAGTGTCAGAAAATATTTTCAGGAATTTACTTTTACTTAAAGGATATTTTTGGAATTTAAAAAGAAAATATTGGGTAAAGGTTACAAATGATGGGGTGTGCTGTAAGTTTTTGTCTAATAAGCAAGTTTTATAAAATGTCAATAACACACTTGAGTGTACTGACATAAGGTGAGAGACTTTGATCTACAACAATATAGTATATATTTTAGGTTTAAATAGGATTTTTCATCCAAAATATGACCATTTTGTTTTTTAGTTTTAATCCTGTAAAGTTTAATGTATTTAGTCTCTAAAAAAAGTAAATATTTTCAATCAAGAGAAAGAATGCTATTACATCAGCGTGAAGTCCACTCGGCTCTCTGTCTCCAATTGAAAAATAAAAAGTTACTTTGTTTTGTTTATGATATATCAAGAAGATAAAATATTGACCATAAAATTAAGAGATTACAATTTGTACCAATATTTTTAATAAAATTAAAAAGAAAAACAAATACAATAATGAAGGGATCAAACCAAAGCTTATTAGGAAAATGAAAATATGTAATGTGGAAGATCACATTTATTTATAAGAAAAAAAGAATGGGAGTTCTAAGGTCATAAGCAGGTAAACTATTAATATTTATTTATAAAAGAAGATCAATAAGAATGGGAGTTCTAAGGTCATACACTTGTTTTGCATCCTAAAATTGTGGAAAAAAGGTAAATTCTCTATCTTTAATATACTCCAAAACAACATTATTTGGTATGGATTGAGAGTACATATTTTTTTTATAATTTTAAGAATTATAAAGAAGTCACTTTACACCAATGTTTTATATTTTATCAATGTATTAGCTCAAAATATGAGGAGCATCTGGTTTTCTTCCATGCAGGTGGCATGCTGGAGCAGCCATATCGGCGTGCCTTCGTGCTTGAAGTGGGCCCCTCGCAGAGCCATGTTGGCTGCAGCTTCAAGTGTTCTCACGTTTTGGATACCCAGTAATGATTCAAAGCTGAAAACTGATAA